>ERZ1023639.88-NODE-88-length-39884-cov-8.102664_pt1 | contig 39884 bp, 51 predicted proteins | sample MGYA00380334_ERZ1023639 | MGnify/ENA primary metagenome ERZ1023639 (study PRJEB33179, sample SAMN07448971) | human gut metagenome | biome: Human-gut; feature: Human associated habitat; material: Faeces | host: Homo sapiens | place: India: Bhopal | collected...
TCCACCCTGTATAATGAGCGGAATAGTCCCGCCCAGCTTTACCCACCATGCATTAGCGTTACTCACGTTGCCCGCAACTACGCCCGCTGCCGAGAGGTCATCCGTATCGAGAAACCGTTTGAACGGAACGTCGTTGACTGCGCTTGCAACATTCCCGCCCCGGTGATAAATCTTTCCGTTAGGTTGCTCTATCCAAAGCTGTGCCGATTCACTTCCTTTATCCGCCGGAAGGTTGAGAAGCTGCCCATATGTCCCCGGCTGGTTTGCTATTTTATTTTGAGTAAAGTAGCTCATAAACACGCCCAGTGCATTAAGTTCGGCGTTTGTTGTCGGCAGTGTTGGGTTTCCCCCTAATCTATGCAGGTAGTCCCACAGCCCTGCATTCCCGTCCAGAGTGCCTGCTTTGCCAACGGTTACATCGGCTAATGATTCGGTTCCTGTACCACCATGAGCCACCGGAAGGATGCCGGTGACGCCGCCGACTACTGTCTTATCAGCTGCGTTAAGCGTTCCTGCGTTTTCGCTCGCAAGATCTGTTCTAATGGTCTTGCCCAGCATGGCAGGGGTCACGATTTTCGTCGTATTCGTCCCCGCTGTGACTTCTTCCTGCGTGGCAAAGTCAATTGTCCGTGGGAGCATGATGTAGGCCGCAGTCCCGTCGGAAATAGTAGAGCCTACGGCCCCCCAGGCCGGCTCAGCATCGCCGGAAGCGCCTGCCGCCGTAACTCTTGCTATGGTGTTAGCGGGCATGTTCGGTGATAGCACCACCTGTCCCACGATGTAGTTCGTTCCAGGCTGCCAGAGAGCCAGGGCCACAAGGGAGTACATCACGGCATATTGGTTTTTAAGGTACTCCTGAAACTGCTGCTCTGTGGTGCCCTTACTGGCATCGTTGGGGTCCGGATAGTCAAGCATCCCGTCTAGTGTCTGTAGTTTTTTAACGTCTGTCATTTAACCCTCCAAAAGTTCATTCACAAATCCCTGCCACGTGATGTCCACAGCCCCAGCCACCTGCTTGCCGGTGCTATCCAGCAGGGCAATGACGCAGGGCGTCTTGCTCAAGACTTTAACGGTCACAGCGTCATCATCCTGCACGGCGTCGATGTGGACTGCGGTGGTCTCATAAAATGGAGTGGTAATCGGGAGCTCCACCCCTTCGGCGGACACTGCCAAATCTTCAAAGTGTTCCTGACGGTCCGGCACATCCACGTAGGCATGGAGGCCTTTAATAATTGTCTCCTGATAAGAGTTGTTCTTCGCCTCCACCTTTATCTGGATGTCATCACCGGCCCGAACCTCCACCTTATCGGACCACTGTTTCCAAAGGTCTGCGGTAGTGTCCCACACATTGGCGTCCTTTTTCTCAGTCGTCCAAAAGCTGGCGTCCGCTTTATTGGCTGGCCAGAAGGAGGAGTTGAGAGCCCGCCGGTAATAGACTACTGCAGGGCCTTCAATATCCGTGGTTAGCCAAAACTGGCCGCTTGCTGGGGCCTTGAATTGGCAGTTGGCAACGTAAGACTGGAAAGAGCTGTCCCACATCTTGGCGTCTTTGGTGCTCCAAAACTTTCGGCCTTTTTCATGCCACATCTTGGAGGAGTTGACGGCGTGGATGTAATCGTCAGATAAGACCGTGCCGTTATTTTTAACGTCGGCAAAGTTGGCCGCTCCAAAGTCTTTATCAAAAAGTACGTTTTCCTGTAAAAGGTCGCCCATGTCAAGGAGGCAATAAGCAAAGTTTTTGGACTCATTGCCATTAGTGTCCACCGCCTTAATCATGACGGCGTGGGTGCCCTGCCGGATAGTCTGCGTTTCGTAAGGCTGTGTTGTTATCAACCCTTCCTGGACAGCTATGCCGGTTTCCCAGTTGAGTTCTTTACCCTGAGTGTACTTCAGGATAAATCCGGCGATGTCGTTGGGGCTTGGATAAGTGTACTTCCACCAATAGCGGCGGATAGATGAGGACATCTTTTCGACGTTCAGCACCTCGACGTCCGGCGGCAGAATCTGCACGGATTTCGGGATGAACGGATAGGCCTGCACGTCGGCGAGCGACTGCTCCATGCCGACGAACACATTAAAGGCGGTAAATTTAAAGTAAACGGTCTTGCCAATGTAGGCATTTTTCAAGCCGGACCGCAGAAAAGCCTCATCACACCTTGCAATCTGCGTGCCTGTCGGATGATACTCAGGGTCGCTTCCAAACTGCCCACGGACAAGTCCGGACAGCTTCCAATGTCCGTTGTCCAAGAGCTCAGCGGTTTGGTAAGAGAGGGCCTCGCCGTCGATGTACATGACGGTGTCTCCGTTTTTGGCACTGGTGGCATCTACAGAGGTAAAATCCCCTTGGTTGAGAACCATCTCAAGGGACGTGTCTTCAATTTCAAGCGGCGCAGCCAAGGTGCCGTAGCGTGCCTGGTAGTCGATGGTACCCAGTTTGCGGTAATACTCATTAGTGTCAGACACCCAGACGGAGCATCCGCCCCAGTTAGGATTCTTGCCCCAGGTCCCTAGCCATACCTCATTGTCCGCATCCGTCATAAGAGCCGGAGGCTGGAAAATCATCGGTGGCTCACAGGTGCCCGGGTCAGGATTGAAATCAATGAGAGGCCTTTCGTTCTCATGCACGTTGTACTCAGCTTCATCGTACACGCCTTTTGCTCTTGAGATGGCGGTAAAGGTCAGCACGCCATTGGTACCCTCGGTTACGCTGTCAATCATAGCAGGCTGGTTTTCTATGCCCATGGCAGGGTCGTTCAGCATGACGAGGTCACCGGGCTCTAATCGGCAGAAGGCCCAGTCAAGTTTAAAGGTGTACTTAACCCTTTCATACTTGTTTTTGCGGCAAAGCTCTTCTGCCAGTTTTACCGCCCGGGTTTTTGTGTAGACGTAGTGGGCCTTAGTGGTGCTGGCCTGTCTCACGCCAAATTCCTTGATGTCGTCGTTGTCCTGATAATTAACTATCTCTTTTTCGTAGCCATTGGAGCGGTTGAGAAATTCCACGGAAATCCGGTTGTAAATTTCGGAAGAATCTTTGCGGCTGTAGGTGATGCACGCCCCGCCGCTCTGCGGGATAAAGTCATCAGGAGTGAGGTTGTAGCGGATAGTTTTATCAGGCTTCCACGCTCCCACTGCTCTGTCCGCCCGGGGAACAATCTTAAATCGGTCGTTGCTCCAGAAGAAATAGGCATTGGTAATGTTCGCAATCTCATTGACGATTTCCCGGGCGCTTTTAGCGTCGGTGCTGTCACTGGGCGTGGAGATAAGGAGGTCGGCCTCTTTGCAGTACTGCCGGTAGTTATCAATCCCGTCAATCTTAACGCCGCCCAGTCCTACTTTGTTAAGGACGTAGAGGATGTAGTCGGCAGGATTGACGTCCACGCCGTCGCCGGTGTCCAATAGCTTTCCTTTGACTTCAAAGTTAAAAGAAGGCATGGATCCGGAATCTCCAAGGTCTATAACGCCTGCCATGTAGGCCAGATTTTCGTAGGCCAGCGCTTTGTTAGGATGTTTGCCCTGGACATAGGCCCAAGGCTTTTGGTCAGGCGTTCCGGAAAAGAGGGTCAAACCTACGTCGCCATTAGGGTATTGGTAGACGTTTTTACCCTTCCACATCTTACCTATACCGGCTATCTGCCCCTCGCACAGGGCAAGGATAACAGCCACAGTGTAGGTGTAGGTGACGGTCGTAGTCTTGGAGTGGCCGCCCTTGCCTGATTTTTGGGAGGATTTGTGCTCATGGGCGGTAAAGTCGTCCCAGTAAATGACGTTAGGCGAGATTCGAGTGGTGCCCAGAATCTCGCAGACGCTCGCGCCATACTGCGCCGTGGAGACGGTAAAGTCGGAAATCTTATTCTCTCGGATTGTCGTGTTGTGGCTTTTGAATAAGCCCATACTTTACCCCTCCTTTCGGAATCTGTACACACCATGCAGGCGGCTCTTGCCGGTGGCTGTTAAAAACATCACATCATTGATGTCGGTCATCACTACTCCCTGCTCCACCAGAGCATGGATAACGTGACCATCACCAACATAAATGCCGCCATGGGACACACAGCGGCCAAACTTATACAGCAAAAAGTCCCCGGGCTGGATGTCGGACAAGGGGACTCTATCACAATACTTTTCGACAATATTTAAAAACCATTCTGCAGAGTGGTGCAGGTGCCATTCGTTGGAATATGGCGCCACCTTGATGGCTCCCTTCTTCACGTAGCCTGAATTTTCGAGGCAGGCGATGAGGAGCATGCCGCAGTCAACGCCTTTACCCTTTACCTTGGCTTGATTGACGTGGGGTGTCCCAAGCCATGTGTAGGCTTCTTTTACAATCGGATTCATCATAACAGCACTTCCTTTAGCGGCACATAAGGCGCAATAACTGAGGCGGAATCCTCCTCCGTACTGGAGGACACCTTGCCGCCTGAGGTGGAATAGGTGCCCTGAGGATAAAAGCGGCGGCGTGGAAATTCCTGCGAGAGCCCCTGCACCTTACTTTTAACTGTCAGCTTCATAAGGAGGCCGCCGCAGCTCTTGACTTCCGTAATGCCGGAAAACAAATCAATGGCTCCGGTGATGTTGCCCTCCTCGTCAAAAAAGGCCCGGGAGAGCGAAAGGGTTTCCCTGTCCAATGTCCCATCATGAGCGGCCAGAAAGATAGGCTTGTCTCCTAATTTGTCGTCAACGGTAGCGTAAATGCTTACCGTCATACTGTCCACGGAGATGACGTTGTTGATTTTAGTCTGTTCCCGCTTGAGGATGAGGGCATTATGCAGGTAAGTATGTCCGTTGTAGGTGACGTCATGGTCCGCATCTGCGTAGTAGTACGCTGTCCCGTCGTAAAGGGTCATTGTGTATAGGTCACAGACCACCATCTCCTTCTTGGTATTGAGGTAGGCAGCGAGCGCATCAGTTACAGTTTTCATCTCACCACCTCCAGTGACAAAGACACCTGGAATACGTTGTCAAACTTCTGCTTTACTTGGAGCTTCGTTTTCGCAAACTTGACGTACCAATAGTACTCATAAGACGCTGTAACCTTTGCGGTGTCAGCGGGGGCGTTTGTAAAGACAATGGCACCACAGTCGAGCGTGTAAGATGTATCCCCCTGCTCTACCCCGTCTACGTAGACGTGGAGATTATCGGCATAGTAGACGGGCTCCTGCTGGCCGTGCATATCCGCCACCAGCTGATAAGAGCCGTCAGTGTTTTTGGCAAGCGTCACATTTTCGCACCTGTAATTCTCGGCGTCCTTATAGTAAAACGGCGTAAGGCTTCCCTTCGTCCTGGCAAAAAAGGCAAAGAGGTCGTCTTTTTCTTCTGACGTCAGCCCCGGGAAGGTAATGGTAAAGGTCCAGCCGGGCAGGGCCTGATAAGTAAGGGCACGCCTTCTCCTGCTTGCGCTCTCCTGCTCATTGACATCCCAACTCTGGTCCGTCTCCGTTTCCCATGACACCTTGCGGGCGTCCAGGGGAAAGAAAATGTTAGCCAATCACCACACCCCGCTTTCTGTCGTAAAATCTCTATCGCCATCAAAAAGTAACTGTTTAATGCTGTCCATGCCGCCCTTCTGTAAAAATTCCATAAAGGAAGCCGCATCCAGGGCAGACACATTAAGCGTTACACTGTTGCCAACAGGTACAGCGGTGCCTTTACTACCCGAGCCATTAGCACGGACAAGGCCGCCGGTGGCAAAGTGCCCTACCCTGCCGCTGTTCATGGCGTCCAATAGAGGCAGGCCGACGTTTTGCACAGCGTCAGCGGTTAAAACGTACTCGCCATTGGACAAGAAGGCGGGAATGCTGTCGGAGGTACTGGTGCCTGGGCCCGCGATGTAGCCGCCAGTTGCCCGGTTAACGCCAAAGATACTACCAAAAGTACTCTTTGCGGCCATAGCTTGCAGAGCTGCTGTTGCTACATAAACCGATGCGGTAAAGCTGGCCATGCCCGTGGTAGCGGCCACTGTGGTGGCAGTTTCGGCGGGCTTCGTACCTGTGTTAATCATGCCCTGCACTACGTTATAGGTTCCCAGCAATTTACCCGCCGTGCCGGTGCCGCCGGAAAAGAGCCCCAAAGAGCTTGTAGCGGTATCTAATCCCGTAGTCATGCGGGTAACAGTGTTCTGGAAAGTAGTAATAGGATCTTCGTCTCCATTTCCATTAGAGCCGCCGCCTCCTCCGAAGAGGCCACCACCGCCTCCACCTAATAGGCCCCCGGCAAAAGTAAGACCGGTAAAGAGACCACCTCCAGATCCGCCGGAAAAGTCGCCCCCCTGCTGGTCTCCCCCAAACAGGCCCGGGAAAAGGCTTGTAAGAATCTGGGAGCTCCACTTGTCGGCAATCTGTTTGACTATGGTGTCGAGGAGGGAATCAATCATCCCCAAGAAAGCATCGCCAAAGGTCTCCTGGCCTTCCAGAATGCTAGTGAAGAAATCAGAAATACTGCCCTGGAAACTTTGCATGCTGTCCGCCATCATCTGTGCGGTGGTCTTATGGGCGTCTTTCCAAAGGTCGTAAAACTGATGCATCTGGGCGGTCTGTCCGTCCCAGTCCATCATCTGCTTAAAGTCGTCACTGTTGAGCAGATCGCCCATGGCCGCGGTGTCGTGATGGCTGATGGCGTAGTCCATCTGCTTAGCAAAAGAGGCCCTGTAAGCCTCTGTCCGCTTTTCGGCGGCGGCCTGTACCTGGGAGGTGTACCAATCTTCAACGGCGGCCATGGCTTCCTTGTCGTCCTTGTTCTGGACGACTGCCTTGGTCCGTTCTTCCTTTTCCTTATTGATGGATTCAACGGTTGCATTGTACTCAGCGTCAGCCAGGCTCTTGTAATCACCTTTAAGCTCTGCCGTAGTTCTCGCCGTGTCGGTCTTGAGCTTGTTAAGGGCTTCCTGCTGCTGCTGAGTGACTTTATTCTGCAGAGCGGTCTGATACTCGGAGAGCTTATCCTGCAAAGATTTGACGGCCTCGGTCGGAAGGCCTGCGGCGGCCAGCTTCTGGATTTCCTGCCCTTTAGCTTTTACGTTTTCAGCCACCTGAGCCATGCCTGCTTCATATGCAGTGCCGGTTTTCTCTTCAATTTCCGTGGACATAGAGGTAAAGAGCTTGAGAGCCTCCTCTTTGGCCTGCTGTAGTTTCCTCTGAGCCTCCTGCAGAGCCCTGCCGTTTTTGTCTACGGTCTGTGTAGACGTAGCGCCTCCGGTCAGCTTAGCAACAGAGCCATATCCGATAAAACCAAATTCCTGCTTCCACTGGTCAAGATCGTGCTGCTGCAAGCCCCCCTTGGAGTCACGAGAGATGACAGTGTTATTGCCGACATACATGCCGGCATGCCCCGGGCCGGAAACGTAGTCACCGGCGGATGGGCTGTAGCCGTCATTAGGTCCATACCAAGCGCCTTTTACACTCTGGAACATGGCATCCAGGTTATTTCCAGACGCCGTTAAATCGGCCATAACACCGGCGGCACCGTACATGGTGGAAACAAAGGCGGCGCAGGAGTTGTTCAGGTCCGTGGTAAGGTCCGGATTGAGCCACTGGCTCCCGGGAGCGGCGTTGTAGGCGTCAAGCGCCTTCTGGGCCGCAATCTCGCCAAGAGGCACCTCAACGGTATAGGTCTTTGGCACCTCCACCTTGGGCGCGGCGGAGCCTCCCCCGCCGCCTGCCTTAGCGGCCGCGGTGTTATCATCCACCGACTTGGAAAGCCCTTCAAGTTGGGCCTTGAGGTCATCAAGCTGTTTGTTGGCTTCTGGAGATAGTTCGGTTTTCTCAAGGTCAGGCTGCATGTACTGACGATTATTCAGTTCAGCCACAAGGGAAGAGTTCTGGTCCACATCCTCATAACTGAACTGATTCTCGAAGTCAGAAGCGTCTGTATTGACCACGCGCTTCTTCCACACGCCGTCAATCTGTTTGTAGGCCTCTCCGTCAATGTTTATGACATGGTCGTTGAGCTCTTTTTCCGCTTTTTGCTTTTTGTATTCCACCAGGCAGCCCAGGGCGTAGATGATGGCAGAGGCAACGCCCAGCCAGCCACCTGCAAGGGCCCATGCGGCGCTTGTCAGCTTTTTCATGGTGATTAGCCCGGTGGAGCCCATGGTAGTCATCTTGACGCCGGTGTTGATGGCTGCGCCTCCAACACTGCCCACTGCGGCACCGGATACAACGGCGGCTTTGCTCACGCTGTTAAGTGCTCCGGTCTGCACGGCGGCTGAGGTGGTGGCGGCGCTGTTAATCTCGGCGTAGGTCTTGGTCATCTCAGCCCTGATAACAGCGGAGGCCTTGGCGGTCTCTGCCTGCCTCTGCCGTACATAGTTGGCGTAGAGGCGGGTTTTCTCAGCCTCCGTAACCTCCATGGTCTGCAGAGACTTGAGATATGCCTTTTCCTCCTGCAGGGCGGCGTTTTCGATGAGCCGGATGCGCTTGTTAATCTGTGCTTCCTGGGCTCTGGTGATAGCGTCGGTGGCCGTAGATGCGGCGCCGGTGCCTGCCGCGCCCATGAGGCCGCCCAGTGCGGCAACAGAAGCCCGAAGGGCTGCCACGGTTTTATAGGCCGCAATAAAGCCCACCAATGCCTTGGTGCAGTCAATGACTTCTTCTTTGTTCGTCGCGAGATACTTCGCGATGGAAGCAAGGCCTGAGGTCAGCGGCGGGATTATCTGCTCAATGAGGGGAGCTAAGGCGGCGCCGGTAGCGGTCCCAAGAGAAGATGCCTGCATCTTAAGGACATCAATCTCCTTTTTAGTGCGGTCCATCTCTTCGGGGTCAAGCCCTACGCTCTGCACCTTTGCGGCGTTCTGGGCCGCCTCGGTGTACTCCCTGAGCACGCCGGTAAGGGCAATACCTCGGGAGCCTAAGGTTTCCATAAGATACTCTTGGCCGTAGCCTACAGAGGTTGCGGCCTTGTAGCCTTCGGACAGCGCTTTAAGCTGCTCGTTGACCGGTAATAGTTTACCATTGGCGTCCTGCAGAGAGACTCCTACGGCGTCAAGCATGGCCTGCGCTTTTTCGGCAGAGGCTCCACCGGCGGACAGTGTCTTGTCAAGCCTCATGATGGCCGCGCTGGCGGTCTGTACATCACCGCCAGCAAGGGACACGGTCCGGGAAAACAGGGAAGCCTGAGCCGCAGAAATGCCCATGGTCTCGGAGAGCTCTTTGACGCGGGCGCCTGCCTCCACGGCGCCGGAAATCAGCTGAATAAATCCAAAACCGGCACCGGCGGCAGCGGTAAACTTGCCAAAGTTGGAAATCAGCTTTTCCATGGATCCCGCCGTGCCATCCACGGCGCCCTGGAAAGTCTTTAGAGGATTAGCATCAAATGTACTGTTGATGTCCGACTTCGCTTTATTCAGTTCACTCCTGAGGCCGGAGCTGTCGGCGCCCAGTTTAACAAGCAAATCAGCGATTGTGGCCATGATGATGCTCCTCCGTTATTCCAAACTCACGCTTTAGTTCTTCCCGGTCTTTCAACAACTGCGCTCTCTTCTGTTCCGGGGAAACGTAAAGAGGCTCTAAAATCTTGTCAATGCTCAAAGGTTCCTTACAATAGGGGGACAATAGCCAGACGATATAGTAAGCAATGCGCTGGTCCTTCTTCTTGAGCGCCTGCCGCCTTCCTTCGAGATAGGTGTAAAATTCGCCAGGCTGTAGATCCTCAAATTCGGAAGGTTTGAGGCCTTCGGCGTAGGCGATTTTTTCGGCCTGCCCTACCCAGTCGGCGAAGGACTCTATTTTTTGAGAAACAGGTCCAGAAAGTGCAGCAGCTCTTCCTCTTCCTTCTGGCCCCCCTGTGTAAAAAGGCCCGAAGCGACGATAGCTTTAAGGATGTAGCCATTGAGGTCATCGATAGAGCCTGAATTTTCGCAGTATCGGTCAATAAGATCATAATAATCTGTATCCCGCGGCATGTTCTGCAGTCCTGCCTTGAGCCCGGCAAGGGTAAAGTCAAGATTGAGAGTGCTGTAGGCGGCTGCCGAGTTTCGCAGCATGGAGCCCATAATTAGCATAATAGAGCGCCCATGATTAAGGCGCTCCATTTCTGCCAGGGCCTTCGTGTTAAACATAAGGGAGTACTCTTTCTCCCCCATCTTAAACGTGATGGCCTTCTTCATTTAGTTACCTCCTTTAAGGTTCGGGTGTTGCGGCTGCCTGATAAGCGCTCAGTTCGCCGTCGCCAGTGAGGGTAGCGGTAATGGTTGCGGCATCGGTAGCGGCGTTGCCTTCATCAAATTCAGTAACATAACACCAGCCCGTTCTAAACTTGCCATCCGGGCGTGCAAGTTTAACCTGAATCTTAATGCCCTTGCGGTAAGCGTAGTCCAGGATGTCCTGCCCGTTGTCATCCAGAACCTGGAGGGCGGAGAAGCTGATGGTCCATTTACGGGTGCCTGCGAGCTGGGAAGCCCAGCCGCCGGAAGTCTTGTTAGTTGCATCGATAGTATCGGCGGAATTTTTAGTATTTGCTTCCTTCTGCGCGCCAACCAAGGTCCACACAGGCGTTGCGGCAGTGCCGGACGGTCCGTTTACATAAAGAAGGACGTCCTTGCCTGCAAAAGCCTGAGTAAGACTAGGGTCAGTCGGCAGAGTTTTAAGCTGTTCTTCAGTAAGTGCCATTTCTTTTTACTCCTTTTGCTCAATCAAAAAATTAAAAACTACTTTACCGTGATAAGCGGTTATGCCGTTTTCGTATGCCTCCCCTTCGATAGAGGAGTCTATGAGGTCAACGGCTAAAACGTTAAAATCAGACATCTCCGGACGGCGAATGGTTAAAAGGTGGACCAGGTCATCCAGGATTTCGTTACATTCCCGCTTGCCTGCCTCGGTGGACCACACGTCCAGTTCCTGCGTGATGAGGTGGAGAGGTCGGCTCTTGTTTATAAGATCCGGCTTGTCCTCTTGCCTCCCCAGCCAGATGTAAGGAAATTCCTCTTGGCCTGTGGGTATGAAATCATGCACCGGCACAGGATCACCGGAATCAGTAACGATGGCGCCATTGATAAGGGTGTAGAGCCCTTTCTGCAGGGCGTTAAGTGGGAGTCTGTAAATTAGCATGTCTTGGTCACCGCCTCTCTAACCTTGGCCTCAAACCTTAGCCGTTCAGCGTCCATAGCTGGTTTCATAAAAGGCCTTGCCTTCCTCGCAGGGATGTTGGCCCGGGTAAAAAAGTAACCCGAGCCCCCGGGATGGAGGGCCTTTTTCTTGACCGGCATAAGAATGGGGACCGGCCCGGCGCCGTTTTCCACCAAGTGAGCCGTTGGCTCTTTGGTGTAGACGACGCCGACGGTATTGGTCGGGGTGTCCTCGAATCGCATCCGGATAGACTTTTTTAAGGCCCCGGTGCGCGCAGGCACCCTTTGGACAGCGCCTGCAAAGACGCTCTCCGTGCTATCTTTTACAATCTTGCGGATGCTGTCGCTTGTCCTCTTGTCGTAGGAGTCAAGCTGTCTCAGGCAGTTAAAGACCGCCTGAGATATATCCGCTTTGACGATAAAAGTCGCTTTTTTAGCCACGGTGCATCACCGCCTTGCAGGTCATTGTCACCTCGCCGTCCACGGAGTAGTCCAGATTTAAAATCTCATAGGTCTGATTTTTATAGGCTACGGTGCAGGACTCATCAAGCCCTGCCAATGTCTTGATGGTAATACCTTGAGTGACTCCCGAGATGGGACCGCCGCCGGCATTACCCGCCCAAAACTTGGCGGGATGAATCATAGCCCAGACGGTCGCCAGTAAGGCAGGCTTCCCTTTGCGGTAGCCGCCCTGGCCGTCAGAGACTTTGGCCGTCTTATACACCTGGATGCGCTTGTTGCGCTCCCCTACCCTTGTCGTTTTCATCACTGGCCTCCTGCCTGCTGTTTAGCTCTGATCTGAGCGACTAGCGCCGTGACCGCCATGCCTTCAATTTCGGAGCCGGAAAACAGCAGGTCCGGGTTGGTCAGCTGCCGGGAGGTCAGAGTGACGAGGAGATTAACAAAGAGAGGGTCGTCATAGTCTGCTTTGCACCCGGCGTTGGTTAAGTAAGTTTCCGCGCCTTTTGCATAAAGCATGGCGTTCGCAATTTCCTCTTCGCTGTCGAGGTGTAAGAGTCTCGACAGCTCATCTTGGCTAATCATCCAGTCATCCCTCCTTTAGACTTATGTACCGGTGCCGGAAGCGACTGTGGTGCCGGAAGCGGCTGCGGTGCCGGAAGCGGCTGCGGTGCCTTTTTTGACTCTTAAAAAGCCCTTAAAAGCTACAACGTTGCCGCCTGCATAGATGCGGGATTTGTAGGAGATCATGTCCTGCTTAAACTTGAAATCGGTGGATTTCTGCACGTCAAGCGGGGAGAATGCCACCAGTTTGTAGCTTTTAACGTCGCCATAAGCCATGCAGTAAGCACCTGCAGAAGTCTTGCTGTTAGAAACAGCGGAGCAAGCGGAGTTAATGAAGAACGGTACGGAGTTGATAGTACCGAAGCCGCCACGGTTTACGATGTTGTAGAAAGGCTTGCCGTCGGCAGAGCGGACAGAAGCGAAAGCTTTGAGGTCTTCTTTGGAAAGAATCAGGGCCGCCTGAGATTCCACAGATTCATCGCCGCCGTAGGAGAACACAATGTCATCCAGGGTGGTGTTGCCAATAGCGGAAACAGTAATGTCAGATTCGGCAGGGATAGCGTCGCACTTGGGGGAGAAGATACCGGTCAGATGGCCCGCGGTGCCGTCGCCCAGCAGGATTTCTTTTGCCAGTTTCTTTCTGGTGGATTTGGTCACACTGCCTTCGACAAAAGCGGCATAGTTAGCGGCCGGCAGTTTTTCCACTTCGTCCGTGATTTCGGAGTAACCGGTAATTTTAGATTTGGTGATTTCTGCATAGCCAAAAGCAGCATCGGTGTCAGCCAGTTCCGCGCCTTCTGCGGTGTAATTGCCTTCCGGGGAATCTTTAGCGTAGGGCTGTTTAAAAGATTCGCCACCCTGCAGTTCCATATAGTCGACAGCATCGAGCAGGGAGGAAACCTGCTGGAAGGTGTCGTTAATGGTGGCGGAATCAAGATGCGGCAGAATGATGCTGCCGGTGGCAACAGTAAGGGAGCGGCCTTCTTTGAGGTCCCTGCCGCGCTGTTCCATCTGTTCAGCAGTGCGGTTCTGGCGGCCTTCTGCGGTTACAGTAAAACCTGCACCGGGCTTGAAGGAACGGCTTTCCGGGGCCTGGTTCTGAGCTTCGTGTTCGGCGTGGTCATTGACTGCCTGAGTGCGGGTGTCCGGTTCAGCGGTCTGCGCAGGAGCCGGTGCCTGTGCATTTTCAGCGGTGCGCTGTGCTTCTGCGGTACGTTCTTCATCCGCAAGGCCCTGCATAAATTCAATGTCGGTGGACAGGTCCTTAATCTGGCCCTGCAGGCTTCTGAGTTCGTTTACGTCCTGGCTCGCTTCGGATTTCTTTACCAGAGCGGCGCGGGCATTTTTCTTTGCTTCGATTTCTTCGAGCAGTTTCTTGCTGTTCATGTTTTTAACCTCCTAAAATACGATTTTGGATTTTAAGTATTTCGATTTCGTTAGCAGTCTCCACTGCCTTTCGCTCTTCCTCCCGCTTGCTCTCCAGCAGCTGGCGGGCATTATCCAATGCCTCCTTATCGGAACGAGCTGAAATATCGGTATCTTCATAGGCCGGGAAGGTCACAGCAGACACTTCGTAGACCTTAGAAATTTTATTGATGGTTCGTTTTGGATGGTCCTCATCAGACCAATCCCAGGTATCTCCCGGGGCGACGACAAAACAGAAGGACATGCCGTCCACGTCGCCCCGGGAGATAGCAGAGTAAAGGGCCGCCGCCTCTGGATTGTTTCTAGTATCCAGTTTGGCGTCGATTAAAAGCCCCCGGTCATCAATGGACAAGGTCATGGTACTGGAGCCGTTATTGCGGCGGCTCCTTGCCAGCGGCACCTTGTCAAAGTCATGGTTGGTGAGGAGCGGCACATCAGTTAAATCACAGCCGTCAAAGGCACCCCGCGCAATAGTTTCATCAAACCAGCCTCCAATGGACGTGGTCTGTCCAAACACGGCGGCATGACCTTTTACCTCGCGGACGCCGTCATCCTCCACGCCTTCGGCCCTGTTTTCAATGGCCATAAGGTCGGGGATGTTAAAGCGGCGCTCGACTTTACTGCACATGCTCCGCTGGTTCTTCTTATTCTTCTTTCCCATCAGTTTCTCCTTTCTTTGACTTACCTAAGTCACCGGATTTTGACATGCTGGCCTGGTAACTGTTGGCCAGCGTGGAATCTACATAGTTGAGGGACCTGAAACGGCGATTCCCATCAGGCACCGGCTCCATGCCAAACATTTCGCGGGCCTCGTTAACGGAGACCATTTCAATCCTTGTACCAAGGTCAATAAACTTGATTTTCTGTTCGTTAGTCAGGAAAGCCGCCCGGTTGCAATAGGTCTTGAGCCAGTGCCCCAGGTCCAGTTCCCTCTGACTAAAAAGGCAGGCGCTCATGGCCTGCTCAAATTCAACTTGAAAATCCTCTATGCACGTCTGGAAAAAGGCGTCATATTGTTCGGGCGTGTAATCGCCGGAAAGCACCGCCGTGGAAATGCCGTAGCGCTCCTGGATGACGTTTTTCAGGAATTTAAAAATAGCGTCATCAATATGGGCCTGCTGCATATTCACTGGTGTAAATTCGCCTGGAAGGTCCGTGGCCACGATCCCCAGTTGGGAGGATTTGATATGGTTCTCAAAGTCATCCCGCATCTGTTGCAGAGTGCCTCTGTCCACGATGGTCTTGGCATGGTAGATGCCGGTTATCTTAAGGCTTGCCTCCAGGCTCTTTGGAACAGTATCGAGCATGGAGCCCAGGGCGCCCACGCTCTTCTGGAGGTCCCTCACGTCAGGCCAGCCGAAGTCACTCCCGCCGCCAATGATGAGGTTCTTGCCTCGCCTCCACTTGAGGTGCACAAGGTCTTGATACGGGAGAATGTCATAGCCGCCAGAGCGCCAGCGGAATTTAATCTCCCAAATATCTCCTGCATCATCGGTACCTATTTCAATCTCCGTAGGATTGAGCGGCCACAGAGCTTTAAAATACTTCGTGTTGTTTCCGTGGCTGTCAGTTATCCAGTCAAATTCCGGATAGATAAAGCAGTTACAGTCCTTCATCCGGAGCCACGCGCAGGCTCGAAGGAAGTCGCTTGTAGTCTGCAGAGGATTTGGCTTGGCCCGAAAGAGTCGTGTCAGCTCATCGTTTTGCCGCTTGACGGTGTCGTCGCCAAGAACCACGGACATGACGGACATCTTGCCAATCTCTCTTGCCACCCGGTCAATGCAGTTGTTGACGTAGTCGCTGGCGTAGATGTCCTGACCTCCAGAAGAAGTGACAGCGGTGCTGTCATCCAGGAGGCTCACAAGCATGCTCTGCTTGGTGGCGCCGCCGAATATTTTTTTCAAGTAATTAAACAGCACTTTGTCCTCCTTGGATTGCCAAATAATCTGTCTTGTACCGCAGGTATGCGGCGACTGCTATGATGTACCCCAGCGTGCCGTCGATGCGGTTTTTACTCTGTCCAAACTTTTTAACAGGCATCATCTGACCGATGTTGTTGAGCCGGATGGCCGTGTTGGTAAGACACCACTGGTCCACTGGGTTGTTATTGTAGTTAATCATGTGCTCTTTAAGATAGCTCTCGAGCACTGACATAGGTCCGGACAGGCTGTTAAAGTCCATCCCTATCCTCTCCAGTACGTCGGCGCCAAATAACTCGGCGATGCCTTTTTTAAAATCTTGGGAGTGCCAGTTATCATAGCCGATTTTAAAGGGCACAAGATGGTAATTAACGTAGAGATTTTTAAACCAGTCCACCACCATAGAGTCATCCACTTCGGTGCCCGGGCAGATGGTGACTAGGCCCTGCTTTGCCCATTCGTTATAGTCTTTCTTTTCAGGGTTCAGACCGTTGTCCTCCAGGATGGCATTGGCCTTGATTTCCGGAATAAAGTACATGGCCAGGCTTTTGAGGAGCCTGGTTTCCGGATCCACGAAAAGCGCCCTTGCGCAGCAAAGGTCTGTGGTCTCTGCAAGGTCCACGCCTCCCAGGTAATACTGGCCTTTAAGGTCAGCAAAGTCAAAGGTCTCAGGGTTATTAATGGCGGCCATGTCAAGCCACGCAGCGGCGCTGTTCTGCTTGATGTTAAAGTCTTTAGCCAGGACAAAGGATTTTGTGGCGGCGTTGTTCCGAGCCTCCCCCACCATCTGCCGAAGGAATGTCCATTTCTTAATGATGCCCAGCCCGGGATTGGATTTGCACCAGGATTGTTCATTCTGCCACACCTCCTCCTCGCTGTCCTGCTGATAAAGGAAAATCAGCCAGCGGGAGCGTTGGGAATGATCCATCAGCACCTGCTGCGCTTCTTCCATCTCTTCGTCAAGGTAACCGTTATCGGTGAATCCTTCGGTGGTGATTTCAAGGTACAAAGGTTCATCCTGAGTGGAAAGCGCCTGCCTGATTGGCATTACCAGAGTGTTGTCCTTCATTTCGTGGACCTCATCCACGCAGCCTACCTTGATGTTCTTACCTTCCTTTGCGCTAGTGCGGGCGGAAAGTTTCTTGATGCTTCCTTTGTTCTGGAAGGAAAATTTACCCTTTGCGTGTTTTCTTGCCTTGTTCCCCCAGAAGAGGCCTTTAAGGTTTCGATGGGTCAACCGGTCAATCTTGCGGCTCGCCTCCCTCATGGCATCGGTAGCGTCAAAGAGGATACTGGCCTGGTCATAGTCGTTTGAGCCAAAGAGGATATTGGTACCCATCTCGCCGCACACCCACTCGGCAAGAGAAATGGCAGAAATAAGCGGTGACTTGCCGTTCTTTCTGCCGATGCAGAGCAGGAGGCGTTGAAAGAGCCTGACAGGCTTCTTCAATTCCTCATCGTAGATTTTGAAAGAATACAGCGCTTCAATAATCGCTTTCTGCCAGATAGTCAGGATAAAAGGCTTTCCGGCAAAAGGCGCCTGGGCGTGCTTGCATTCCCGTTGGATAAAGTTGATGCGCTTGTTGGAGTCTGTGAAGTCCTTTATAACTTCATCGTCCTGCAGGAGCTCCAATAGTTTCTGCATCTGCAGCTTAATCAGAGCGCCGACGATGTACTTCCCTGACTGGATGCCCGCCCAGTAACGAGTTATCCAGCAATCATCCTTACTCGTAATCGTCGAGTCCGGAATCATCGTCGTCATCCTTTTTACCAAGGACCTTCGCCAGCTTGAAACAGATGTTTGCATAATTGGCCCTTACCTTGGGAAGGACCTTGCTCACCGGGGTTTCCTTCTGCAGTGCCGGGTTCTGCGGGTTCATCTTGACAAGGCCGCTTTTTTTAACCTCTAGGTGTAATGTGTTTAATTCAACCCGAAGGCGAGCGGCTTCCCAAAACATTCCATCCAGCAGGGCCAGCATATTGGCGTCGCAGTCAGCAAAGAGTTTCTTCAGCCGGTTGTACTCGGCTTCTTCTGGATCGATTGTCGGCGCAATCGACGTGGAGTCTTTATCGGTCTTTTTCATCGTCGGCCCTCCTTTCGAGGTCTGGTTAATTTTTATGGGAAAAAAGTCGAATTTTCGGTTTTAATCGAAAATATCTGTCCCGCCCGGTATTGATTCCGGGGAAAAATTTTTTCGATGGCGGGGGGTGGTTTAGTTTATTTTTGATAAGTTTCAAACCATTTAATAATATATTTTTTCCATTCATCAGCGAAGATGCCTCGAGCTCCCGCCGCCGCTAAACATTCGTCCATGCTTGCCTCGGCCATGACAGCGGTGCCCCCCGTCTGCTTAAGGATGGCCTCCCGCATCCCCCGCAGAGGAAAGCCGCCTACAATGTAGGCGTCATGCCAGCCGCCGTATCTTGTCTTGACTTGGTTGATGAGGTCATGGTAGATGGCAAGGACGTTGCTTCGGAGGCAGTCCGGCTTGTCGTAGAGGTCAAGCCCTGAGACTGCCCGGTAAAGCATGTCCATGTCGATTATCAAATCACCGCGAGTACTCATCTGGTTTACAAGCGTCGACTTGCCGGAACATGGTGGCCCATAAATCAGAAAGACTTGTCGCTCATGTTTGTGGCCGAACCTCTCATGCTCAGCGTTGTGGCAGTCAAAGCAGATGAGCTCCACGTTATCCGGATTAAGTGCTACCTCAGGATTATGCACATTGTCCTTAGTCAAAGGGATTATGTGGTGGCCGATGAGCTCCGCCGTGTTAAACGTCATGTCCTTACCGCATCGCTCGCACTTGGGTCCACGCTTAATAATCAGCTGCCACCTAATGTCCTTCCACTCTTTCGAGTTGTAGAACCTTGCCGCCCACGCCTCAGCCATTAATAGTCACCCCATTCAACCGGCTTCCTGTGTTTCAGCCAGAAGATGGCCGCCGTTGCGTTGGACGGTATCCATTTCTTTACCACTTTGGTCTCCACAGACTTCATGGGATCCCCATCCCCGTCAAGCAGGGGCTCTCCTTTAGACGTCTTCGCCTCCCGGGTAAAGGTAGTCACTTCATCCACGTAGTAGCCTCTCGCAGATTTATACACAGCGTTTTCAACTCGCCTGTCCGCGACTTCCTTCCCCATCCGCAGGGCTTCCGCAATTTCAGGATGCTCCTTCTTCCACGTGTAGAAAGTCTGCTGGCAGACTCCCAGGTGGTCCTTGTCTCTAATCTGGGCGTCGGACAGGCCGTCCATGGCCCATCCTTTAATCTTGTCCAGACCTTCGGGTGTTACCCATTTAGTCCATTTGGCTTCCACGTCCGCCGCCTCCTTTCAGGCAAAACAAAAGCGCCGCCCCATTAGGGACCGCGCTTTTGCATAGTTCTTTTATTTTATTATATCACATAGTGCAAGATGCAAACTCAGTAAGATTATGTAAAGTCATGTAAAGTCAGAAAGAAAATGATTGCTTTCTTCCTCGGCCTCCAGATAGTCCAGTGTTTTCCGGCGGCGGTAGTCAAGCGTCTGCCGGGTAAGCCCATAGGCTTCGGACAACTTTACCCAGTCCAGCCCGTCATAATAACGGGCCAGAAGCAGAAGCCTGTCCTTCTCTTCGGGAAGCCTGGAGATAATGCCCTTAATAGCCTGCTGGCTTTCCGTCAATCGTTCGGTGTGCTCCTGAAGTTTGGCGTCGATGTCCTTAAGTCCGTCCTCTAGCTTGATGATGACATCGGACAGGTCGCGGCTCTCACCGCCGCAAATCTTGACCTTGTCATAGCTCACACCTTTGAGACCGGTGCAGAGGTCAATCCTTCCTTTGCGCATAACGCCCAGGACGCTGATGGACTCCCTTTCGTAGATGACCGTGCTGCGGAGATACTCAAGCCGACGTTCCACCGGCGGCAGCTTCCTATTTTCTTCTAACATGTTTGGCCTCCTCTTCGGTGCTGCTGGTGTAGCAGACTCCCGGCTTGCTGTCCGCCATAATCAAGTCAGTCATCAACTGGTATACCGCGTTCTTTACCAGGATGCGAACGGTGGCGATAACTCTAAAGGCTGTCATGGCGCGGTTCTCTCTTGCCGCCTCCTTCTGCTCTTTCTGATATTTGGCAAGCACCTGTTCATAGGTCGGGTCGCTGTGGTAATGCACATTGCGATGCAGTCCTTCTTTTGGCATCAGTCCCTCCTATTCCACGCCTTCACGGCGTCAGTTACGTCAAGATACTTCCGGCCTTCTGAGGCAATGCACCTCGGGTCCTTGCAGGCCACGGAGTAGAGTGCTTCGCCACGTCCGCGGTAGATGATGATTCCTGCCTCGCTCCCGCAAAACGGACAGCGCTCAAGCTTTGCCTTTCTTACTGCTTCATCCGTTTCCTTCTGCTTGTAATAGACAAGCGCTTCTTCAGCATAAGATGGCGTCATGGTCTCACCTCTTTCTGGGATCAATGGGCACGCCGTGAAGGACGTCCACGGACCACTGCATGTACTGCAGGGCCTTTTCCATGTCCTTGAGTTCCGTGCCCTTAAAGCGGGAACGAAGGATATACTTCAAGGCGTTTCCCTTGCAGAAGCCGTAGAGCTCCTTGGCGTCAAAGTACATCTGCATAACTTCGATAGGCTCCTTCTCGGCCTTCTGGTAATGCTTCTGGTCAGCGGCGGCGCCGGTAGCCTGTTTCTCTAAAATCATTGAGTGCTCAGGAATTTCACTTTCTTGGATTTCATGTGAATCAGCTGGCTTCACATCAAAGTCCTCCCAGGTTAAAGGCCTTTCACCATGAACGCTCTTTTTATGCTTCAAAAGATTTCTAGCATATTCCTTTGCTCTGGCCCGAAGGTCTTTAACATCACAGAACATATCATTATCCACAATCCATTCAATTTGTTTAAAGGTGCTTTCCTCTACATCAATAGGAAGCCCATCGGGCAAGGCAGACATGGCCTGCCCTAAATAATCTGCTTTACTCATTGCTGATTTTTCAGAGATCATAATCATTTCCTCCATTCCCAGGTGCTGTCAATCAAACAGGAAATCCAGCCACGGTCAAGCAATGCGGCCAGCACTTTCATCTGGCTCGTGTTCAGATTGATGGCGTTTTCCTTGTCATAAGATACAAAGCCGTTGTACCAGACAAGAATAAAATTTGTAAAACCTTTCTTCCTCAGCCATTCGGCGCAGTCCATATGGCTGGGGCTCGCCAGGAAGATGAGGCCGTTATCGGTCACCACGATTTCGCAGTAGTTGATAAAGTGCTCCTTGTTGGCCTTTACCATCTTTAAAAATTCGTCCAGAGTAAAAGCTATATGCCGGTATCTTTCGTAAGGATTCATATCAGTACCATCCTTTGATTTCTACACCGGCCTCGTCCTTGAGGCACTTAGCCAATTCCTGCAGGGTGATGTAGCCTTCCTCATAGCACTTGTACTGTTCCAGGCAGAGGTCAACGAATCTCCCCAATCTTCCTTCTTTTTTCATCAGAAGGCCATATTTGTCGTGAATGACCATGGACGGAAGGGCAAGCATGAGGTTGAATGCCAGCTTGCATCCTTTTTCCGTGGCCTCTTCTTTCATACGGTCAATGTCCGACTGCTTGAGGGAGACCATGGGGTCCTTTTTCTTGATGCCTAAACGGCGTCTTTCCTGTCGGTTCATTTTAGTCCTCCTTTCCAGGAATCTCATCCACCGACAAATAACTGAGCGACCGCCGCAAAGATTTAAATTCTTCAAATTCTTTCTGGCTGAGTTCAGCGGTCACCGGAAAACGCTCGAAGTAAAGGGAAAGCTTGTACTGCGGCGCTTTATCAAAACGGTTGATGTAATAAAGAGCTCTCTGCGTGCACTCGGAAATCTCGCGGTACTTGGATTTTAAGTAGTCGTTTTCCGCGTTGATGTCGTGCACGCGGTCGATACTGCATAGGCTGATGGTGACCGCACCGGCCACGAAGCCCATAAAAATAAGGATGATAGCGGTGATGTAACTCATTTTTGAACCTCCTTTACAAGCATCTTGACGGCGTCCATCATGGCATCCTGGCCCATGCGTTTTGCCTTAAGGGCCGCCATGACGTGGGTGTCCAGTGTTCCCTCTGCCACAAGATGATGGATAACAACGGGCTCCTTCTGCCCCTGCCTCTGGAGTCTTGCGTTTGCCTGCTGATACTGTTCCAGGCTCCACGTCAGACCAAACCACACGATGATGTGACCGCCTGCCTGTAGGTTGAGGCCATAACCGGCGCTTGCAGGATGTGCCAGAAGCATGGAAATCTTTCCTTCGTTCCAGGCTCTCACATCGTCGGAGCTTTTGAGCTGCCTGGCCTTGGGAAACTTCTTGAGAATCCTTGCAAGGTCGCTTCGATAGGAATAGAAAACCAGGATAGGATTTCCTTCGTTGGTGCTCACGATGTCAGCCAGCGCATCCAGTTTGGCGCTGTGAACCTCAATCATCTGACCGTCGTTGTCATAGATGGCACCGTTAGCCAGCTGGAGAAGCTTGTTACTGACAGCGGCGGCGGATAAGGCGGTAATCTCCTCGCCCTGCATTTCTATGATGTACTCTTTGGCCATGGCGCGGTAGGCGTCCATACTGGCATTGTCCAGCTTGACGGGGATGGTCACCGGCGGCAGGACGTCAGGCATGTTTTTGTAGTCCTCGCTCTTGAGAGAAATGCAGATGTCGGAAATCTTGTCATAGATTTCTTTTTCCACCGCCGGATTTCTTACTTTCCAGCTGTAAACGATATCCTGGTTCCTTTTATCCGGCAGGAAATAGTTTGACCGGAAAGACGTGAGACTCTTGCCCAGTCTCTTGCCGCCATCCAGAAGGTAAAGCTGCGCCCAAAGGTCCATGAGGCCGTTAGGCCTCGGGGTTCCGGTCAGAAGGACTATCTTCTTGAAGCATCCCCTTACTCGCCTGATGGCCCGCCACCTCTTTGTCTTGGAGTCCTTGAATGACGTGCTTTCGTCAAGAATCAGCATGTCGAAGGGCGGCTTGTAATGTGTCTGCTCCATAAGCCAAACCACGTTTTCGCGGTTGATAACGTAGATGTCGGCCTTTTTGTAAAGCGCCCTCAGACGCTCCGTCTTGCTCCCCAGGATGGTGGAAAATCGGAGGCAGTGAAACGGGTCCCACTTTTGTGCCTCATCCTGCCAGGTGGCTTCCGCTACAGTCTTAGGTGCCACAATCAAGACGCTCCCGATTTCGAAGCGGTTGTACATTTCCTCCAGGATGGCGGCCAGGGAAATGGATGTCTTCCCAAGGCCTCAACCCATGCCCAGAAATACACCGGTACCTGGATTTTCTACAATGTGTCTGACCACTGCTTTTTGGTACGAATGTAAGTTGAGCATCATAAGGCATCGCCTCCCTTCTGTCTGCAGAGCCTACGGACAAGTGCCTTTGCCGTGTCCTTGTTGTCTACGACAGCTACCCGGTGCCCCTGATAATAAAGGTAAAGCAGGATAAAGCGTTGCACCGGCCTGGGCTTTCCTCCGGGTCTTTTGAGTTCCACGAAGCAGGTCACACCTCCAGGGAGAATGATAATCCTGTCCGGCACGCCTGCTGATGCGGGAGAAACAAACTTGAAGGCCTTGCCGTGGTTCTTTCTGACTTCTTTCACCAGATACTTTTCAATGTCTCGTTCATTTTGCATAAAATATCACCTTTTGCCCTCCTGCGAGTGCTTACCTCGTTGACAGAGTGTAAACAGGTAAACAGATTTTTCGAGGTTTATATAGATATAGTGATTTAGGGGCCTATTTTTTCCTTAGGCCCCTAATTCCTCTATTTCATATATCTCATATATAAATCTGTTTACACTGTTTACATATACAGAATATATAGATAGATACGGGGAAAAAGCTGTAAACAGAAGGTGTAAACGAAATTTTAAGTTCGTTTACAGAAAAATATTCTTTAAGTACTCTCTGTTTACAAGAGCCTTATTTCTGACTACTCTGTTTACACTTTTTAGGAGAAATCAGGGTGCTATAAAAATTAGATTCACTGTATAAATATACATCTACTGGCACGCCGTCAAATTCCATTTCGGCGTCTAAGGGAAAAACGGCAATGTACCTCTTCCACGCTGCTCCCACGTCGGGACGGTGTGCCTGATACCATTCCTGCAGCCTTAAAATCATCACTAAAATTTCGTCCCAGGTCCTCAGGTTAAGAATCCGGGCGGAAAATGTCCTCACTCCTTCTGTCTGCCGGATGTTAATGTAGGCATTTTGGATGCCGCTTCCATTGGCGTAGTTCATGATGCAGAACCGGAGGCCCCGTGGCCCGAAGACCACTATGCTTCCATTATCCTGTGTGTAATCCAAGTCCTCCTTCTGCAGGGCCTTCAAAAAGGCCCCTTTTCCTTTCAATTTCATGATAATCACTTCCTTAAAAAGCTTCTTTGGATCCCATAGGGCCCAAACCTGTGCGTCGGCCCCAGTTTCCATTCCAGGATGTTAAGCAAAATGGCGCTGATTTCACGGCTGTCTTTATTAGTAAATCGGGATTTATCCTGGCCGAAGGCCTCGCACCAGATTTCCAATGTACAGACGTACTCCCGTTCTTTATAAGGGGCATCCTTGGGCCTTTCTTCGTACTTTGCAAAATATTCCTGCCTGTTAAAAATGTCGGTCTTGTCCCATCCCGTCGGAAGTTCTTTGCTGAGGTAGTCCTCAATCATTCCGGCCTTTTCACTTCCCTCTGTAAGGTCCGACTGAATCTTACGGGCTTCCTTTTCGGCTTCCGGCGACAGAAGCAGGCTGTGAAAATCCATGTTACGGTCAAACTGGCGCAGAAGTTCCTGCTTTTTCGCCTCGTCAAAAGTGGCAGGGTTGATGTTTCTTTCGCCGCAGTACTGAAAGAACGCCTCGAAGGACTCCATCGCCCATGTGGCTCTAACCTCCGCCCAGATGAGGTCCCTCTTTGCTTTGAGCTCCTCCATCTTTTCTACGGTGGTCATTACCACGTTGTCGGGCGCATATTCTTCGCCCTTCCCTACGCCGCACATGACAGGCCAAAATCGGCGGCCGCCGGTGCGGTCCTTAAGAAAGATGGCGTCATTCGTAGTGCCTGCAAAGACGCACTGCCTTGGAAATTCCTGTGTGCGCCGACCGTAGGCCATGCGGAATTTATCAGAAGGCCGGCTGAGGAAAGCTTTGATTTGGTCATTGTCTGCCTTGTTTGAGGCCTGCATTTCGGAGAGCTCTACAATGCTTGTCCCCTGGATCTGCTCCATGGGGTCCTTGCCTGAAAAGCTGGTTATGGAGTCATTAAACCAGTCGCCGCCCAGAATCTTGAGAAACGAGCTCTTGCCTATCCCCTGAGGACCGCTGAGGACAAGGCACTGGTCAAATTTGCAACCAGGCGAGTATACTCTTGCCACCGCCGCTTTAAAAAACACCTTTGTGACTTCCCTTACAAAGGGCGTGTCCTTGGCGCCCAGGTAATCCACGAGGAGCGTAGGCACTCGCTCCACGCCGTCCCATGTGAGGCTCTCGAGGTAGTCCCTTACCGGATGGAAACGGTTGTCCATCATCACCTCCGTCAGGACGTCATCCACCAGCGCCCTTTTGTCTATCTTGTAGTGTTTGCTGAGATAGTTACGAAGGCATGCGTCGTCGGTGTCTGACCAGATGGGCGCACCATCGACTTTGCGCCAGGGGACGTCACCCTTAAGCAGGTAACGATGAGAAAAGAGGTCCAGCCCGAAGCGGTCCTTGAGAAGCGGGTCATTCGTCATAATCAGCTTAAGGTTGTCAACGCTCTGGGCAATGTGGAGATTGTTGCCTTTCCCCTCCATCTTGAGGTTATCGGTCCAGGACGTGTCCAGGTCCTTTTCGTCCACGCCGGAGTCCTTAAACATCTCTCGGATTTCCGCCGTTTTTTCGCGGTTGTACTCCTTCATGGTGGCCTTGTCTTTTTTCGCAAAGTCCATCATGGCGAGGTAAGACGGCAGGCGGTTGAACGGGGTGTCCGGTTTGACGTTGAGGTCGAGGCCCCTAAACTTGTGGATTCTGAGGAAGTCAAAGGCGTTATGCTCTTCTCCTCCTGCGGGGTCCGTGGAGTGGTGGGACATTGCGAAACGTCCTTCCTCATAGATGACAAGGCCGCCGGAGGTGGAACCTTTGGCATAGGTCCAGCGGTTCTCATCATTCGTGGGGATGTATACATCCGGAAGGAAAGTAGTAATCACATCCTGGATAGTGTAGGCCCTGCAGAACGCTCCGATTAATCCGGGCTTTTCCCGTGGGTCCTCTGCCTTGGAGGCGGTCTTTTTAATGGCGGCTTCCTTTGGATGGAGCGGCCAGGATGCGATGTCGTGCCAGTCATCGTATTCCCCTAGAATCTTGTCGGCGTTAAGGATTGGTCCGTCGTTGTACTTAAAGACGTAGACGCCATCCGACGGCGTGGAAGGAAAGTGCATGAGGCGCTCAGGCTCGAAGGTTGTCGGGTCCATGGCGTCCATGCCGATTCTTTCCGCTGCCTTCCGGGCGATGGCCTGGTACTCATCCGGCGTTACCGGACGGCTAAGGGGCATGATGATGCGGAGGCGTGGTCTTTCCGGCGTGTGGCTGTGGGTTGAATAAAAGCACCATGCGCCGTTACAGAGTTTAGCAGGCAGGGCGTCGGGAAAGTCCTTTGTTCCGCTGTCGGCGTCGAGCGTTAAGAGCTGCCGGTACATCACATTCGTCTTGAGGCGCCGGCCGTCCTTGAGCCTTCCGCCTACGAATCCGCCCACGTCCTTTTTTGCGTCCCTTTGTGGCTTTGAAAAGTGGTGGTACTCCGCCACGGTCTCCCCGGTCCTTGCGGTCCTGGAGAGCCGCTCCACCATCTGGCTCCATGCGACTTCTCGCTGCCGCCACACCTTGGCAAAGCGGTGCGGCGCTGTGGAGATAGCCACCTTGATATCGTTTTTGAGCTTAATTGACATTTGCTGCTCTCACCTCCTCCAGGTCCAATATAGTGACGGCAATCCTCTTTTGCCACACCGCGGGCAGGTGTAGCGGTCGCACTCGGAGCGGTAGCCCCGCGGGAATCCGCGGGAGCCAAAGAAACTGAAAAAACTGAATCCGCATTGTGTGTGCATCGTCAGGACGGGCCCCCGTCCCCTGCCATCGGGGTCCGGGATGTGCTCGTCACTGGTGTCTGCGTGAAAGCGGATTACATCATAAAGCTGTTTAGCGTGCAATGTTGCTAACGTCTTCATGATGCCACCTCACTTTCTTTAGAAAAGGTCGTCCAGGCTGTCGTCGTTGGCTTCCTGCGGTTTCGGTTCTTCTTTCGGAGGTTCTTTTACCTCTTCCGCCTTTGGTGTTTCTGCCGGTTTTTCAAGCGGCGCATCAAAGAGCGTGGGCGCCGGTTCTTCCTTCGGCTTCTCCTCAGTCTTGGGTTCTGCCTTCTTCCTGGGCGCTCCCTTGCGCTTCGGGGTTTCTACCGGCGTATCCTCTGCCGTTTCTTCTGTGGGCTTGGCTTTCTGCGTGGCCTGCCAGTCGAGAGCTGCCATGATGATGTGGGAGGCGTCGGCGCAGTCCTGACAGTACTTGATGGCCTTAATGACCGCCACCTGCTTTTCTTCGGAGGCGCCTTCCCCCGCCAGATGCTTTTTGTACTTTTCTAAAACGTTCACGGCCTGAAGGCCCGTGTCTGCCTGCGAAATGAACATGCCTTTTGAGATTGCCATAATTAACTTCCTACCTTTTTTACCCTGCAAAATTCCGCCCAGTTAAAGACGGGGTGCTTCTGTGTGGCCATGTCGTACATCATGGTTTTGATGAGTGTTACCGCTTCCCCTTCGGGGATGTCCTTGTTCCGGTTCGGGATTGTAAAGTACTGCGGAGCCTCTCCTTTGACATGGATTTCAAACTGCTGCTTGTAAAGGCCGAAGTCAAAGGTGATGCTGATAATGTCATCGACGTTGACAAGTTTGAGTTCTCTGTCGGTGTTCGTAAAAAGGAAATACCTGTTCATTTCTGAGGCCTCCCGTTGATGAATACGGAAATATCGTCATCCGGATTGGCGCCAAACTTGGCGCCGTTTTCCATGCTGATGAGAGCATCCTCATTGGCTTTCGCGTTGGCGATGATTTCTTCCAGTAATTTCTTCTGCCGGGTAAGTTCGGCCCCCGGCCGGGCCACCTCCTGCATGGATTTCAGAAGGCTTTCCGACTTCCGCAGTGTCTGCCGGTTGTCGCGGTAGATGCCGTGGATGTTGGTTACAACTTTATTCCATTTCATAAATCTATCTCCTATCTGTTAGTCACCCAGATGAGCTTGCTTTTCGCCCTGGTGGCGGCTGTGTACCGCCACTCGGAGCGGAAATTGGGGTTTTGCCTGTCGTCCCAGGAGTCGTCAATCACGACGATAAAAGGATACTCGGAGCCCTGGGCGGCGTGAGCCGTTATGATGTAGGCATAATCAAACTTGTCCCAGTGCAGATGCCGGAAAAAGGTATCTCTCGCAAAGGCAGGCTCAAAGTCAAATACCGGCCGCCCATTAGGCAGGGCTTTGACATTCCAGGCGTAGCCGGTCATGCCGTTCACAAGGCTCAGTACTCCGATGTCCTCGGAATATGTCTGCTTTTTCCAGTCGTTTTCCTTCCGGATTATCTTCTCGCCTTCGCGGAGGAGGCCGTCGTACCTGTTGGCCTTCCTGGCCTGCATGTTGAGGATTTCCCTGTTGCGGTTGGTGGCGCAGATCATCTGGTCAGAGAGGGTGAGCAGCCTGCCAAAGTGTTTGACAAACTGTGCGTAAGACATGACCGTAACATCATCCCCCACCGGAAAGTCTTTCGCCCTGGGTGTCCATCCCTGCCTGAGCTTTTGCGCAAAGAGCGGGATGCGGTTTCCTGACTGCCTCATGATTTCGTCCAGTGTCACGTCTGGATTTTTCAAAAGGTTGGAAAAGCTGTCGCCTACCGGCGGGAGCTGGCCCGTATCACCTATGGCAAGGACCGGGATGTGGAAGCTGAGAAGGTCAGCCGCCACCTCGGAGCCTACCATGGACGCTTCGTCCACGATGATGAGGGAATAAGGCAGGGAGCCCCTGAGGTGTTTGACAAAGTGCTTGTGGCCGGTAATTGGGTCTATCTCCACCTCATAGCTGTAGATGGCTGAGTGGATGGTCTGCCCGGGCATGCCCTTCTGCCTCATGACACAGGCGGCTTTGCCGGTGTAGGCGCAGAAAAGGATTCTATCCTTGTCGGGCTCCAGCGCATGGGCGATGGTGGTTGCCACCGTCGTCTTACCGGTACCGGCATAGCCCGCCAGTTTGAAAATCGGTTCATTCTGTTTTTTGTACCAGTCGGCGGCCATGTCTACGGCTGCCTGCTGTTTTGCATTAAGTTCCATAGTGTCCGCCTCCTAGTCCTTCATGTAGTAATAACCTTCAAATCCATCGCTGTTTTTGATGAGCCCATATTCCCAGGGCTCGTTCATGCACATGAGCCGCTTGACTTCCTCCAGGCTTCCTTCTCCCTCAGGCCGTTCCATGATGACTTCGTCGTGGACGTGCATCAGGATTTTGTAGCCTGCATTCTTCAAGCGGAGCATGGCGGCGGCGAGGCTGTCACGGGCGCAGGCCTGTGTGATATTTTCTACAAGCTTGCCGCCGTAAGTCTCAAGCCTCCCCCATTTCCGTGTGGTCTGTTCGAGCCCCTCATAGGTGAGAGCCTCTCGGTCAAACCGGTTTCGCTCAATGAGTGGATGGAGGTAGATAAGAAGTCTCCCCGAAGGGAGCTTTACCAAAAGGCGGTCATCCTGGCACTGGAATCCGATGCTTGGGCTTCCCGGAAGGAACCAGGGCCGTGGATGCTCCTCCTTGAATCCCATGTTGAGCTGAGCCACGCGGCGCAGGTTGGTAAGAGCGCCTATGATGAGGTGCTTTTTGTCGTCAAGTCCTGCGTTGTGGATAAGGTCCTTGTAGCGGCCGATAGTCTCGGGTCTTACGTGGGAAAGCCTCTCTACAACTACGGCGAGCTTCGGGTCGGCGTCCAATGTCCATGGCCGGTAGCCGCTTTTAGCTCCGCGGAGCTGTAGGACGGCGTTAAAAGCGCAGGCATCTACGTTGGCCCAGAGCTGTGGGATGTGGGGGCTTGAGGCCCTCCACTTTTTGACAATGTCTTGCAGTTCGTCGTCTTTGAGGCCCATCCGGTCGGCGCCCATGGCCTTCAAGGCTCCGATGGAGCCCTGGTATCCAAGGGCGAGCTCTGCAATCTTGCCTTTTGCCCTGAGATGTCCGTTAATGCCGTGTTTTTCAACCGGCACCTTGAACATGGAGGAGGCACTGGCGCAATAGATGTCGCCGTTTTTAGCAAAGACTTCCCGCCGCCATTCTTCATGGCTGAGCCACGAGATGACTCTAGCTTCGATGGCTGAGAAATCCTGCACCAGGAATCGGCTCCCATCCGCAGGAATGATGGCGGTCCTCACCAGCTGGGAGAGCGTATCCGGTACGTTCTCAAAGCAGAGTTCCAGGCCGTCCAGGTCATTGGCCAGGACAAGGTTTCGGGCGCTGTCCAGTTCCTCCGCCTCCATGTTATTTCGTGGGAGGTTATGCAGCTGGACAATGCGTCCGGCCCATCGGCCTGTCCGCATGGCGCCGTAGAATTGGAACATCCCGTGCACTCTGCCGTCTGACGTGACAGCTTCCTGCATCGCCTTGTACTTTTGCACGGAAGTCTTTCCGAGCAGCTGACGGATGCGTAGAACCCGGGCTGTTGTCTCGTCTAAGGGCGTAGCTAGTAAATCAGCTATGTCCTGTTTGGCAAGGCCCCTGAGGGGCCTTTTGAGCCGTTTTTCAACCCAGCCTTTAAGCTGGATGACGCTGTTAGGATTAGGGAGTCCGGTGAGCCGCCTGGCTTCTTCCGTGAGCCTTGCTTTGTACTCGGAGCTCATGGAGATGGCATTATTAACCAGCGTCTGATTGATGCGGGCGCCGTTGCCGTTAATCCATTGGTCAAGCAGCCAGTACTTGTGCTCAGTCTCGGAGGGTTTGTAGCGGAGGAGCTTGTGCCTGATGGCCCGCTCCACCACCACATCCTGGCGGTTGTACTCGATATAGGTCGCCCAATTGTCCGGGGCGTCCTTAGGGTAATTGCGAGTCCTGCCGCAGTTAATGAGGCTTGGCTTGCAGGGTTTGGAAAAATAATTGATGAGCGCTTTGCCCCGTGCGTCCTTTTGCTTGTCCTCTCCCAGCTTGAGAATCTGCGCCACATTGGCGAGCCCTGTCGGCAAAGAGTTGTACAGCGCAAGGATGCTTGAGCACTCCCAGCACTCGGTGGGCATGTCCGGAAAGTACTTCTTGAAGCATGTCATCTCGAAGTTGGCGTTGAACGCCGTCTTGAGAATCCTGTCGTCGTATAAGGCATCGATAAACCACTGGGGAAACTGCCCCCCTGTCTTAGTGAGGTCCAGCACCTCCACGGGCTCGTCGTCGAAAGCAAACCCGCAGAGAAGGATTTCAAAGTCCGGAGAGTCCACGTACTTGTAGACACCGTACTTGATGTCGTTGCTGCTGAACGTCTCCAAGTCAATCCCCAGTGTTGCCACGGGGGCCATGGCTTACTCCCCGCTGTTTAAGGCGTCATTGAGCATTTTGGAGGCCTTAAATTTAGCCGCTTTGTGCGCCGGAACATTGACACTGGTGCCATTGGGGAGTCGCTTCACCATTTCCGGCTTTTCGACTTCTGTAAAGCTGCCCAAACCTACAATGGATACCCTGTTGCCTTTTGCAAGGTCCTTCCGCATGTAATCCACGAAGTTGGAGATGACTAAAGAGATAGCCTTTTTTGACAGCTTCTTTTCAAGCTGGTCATTATAGATTTTGCTGATAATTTCATTAGTAGTCATATTGCTATCCTCCCGTTGCTTACTAGATTTTTAATGTAATTTGCAGATAGTCCTCTGTGTGAATGATTTCCGCTACTTCTGTCTGCAGAAGCTTTTCAACGCGTACATAGGGGAGCTGTGTTAAAGGCCCCTTGAAAATGGAGCTGCCGCGCGAAAGGTAGTAAATGTTGATCTCCGGATTGTCTTTTAAGACGAGGAGAAGGTCCTGCAGTTTCATTTTTTACCTCCTTAGAAGATGTCATCATCAGCGGCAGTGTTGTCCGTGGAGCCGTCAGAGAATCCATCGTCAAAGTCGGAAGCGGAAACGCTAACGCCGCCCAGGGCCTCGCCGTCCTTCCACTTCTGAATGGCCACCAGTCCAACGCCGATGCCGAAGTTGCCGGAATGGCTGTAGCCATAAAACTGCAGGATAGCTCTCACGTAGCAGCCGCTAAACACTTCGGCTTTGTCCAGAATCTCATTCCCGTGGCGGTCGAAGATTTTCGGAGGATTAGTTTCCTGCGCTTTGCAGTTGATAAAGAGGCTGTTTGCATAGGCCTCATCCTGTGGCCTGTCTTCGTCCCCATCTCTTAGCGGGATGCGGAGGCCTTTGCTGTGGGCCTTAGACGGGCCGCCCAGCTTCTGAATGACTTTAGGGTCCTGCAGGAGCGCCTTAATCTTTGACTTAATGGCTCCGATTGTCTTATCATCGTCCTTGCCGATGATGAGGGACGCAGAGTAGACGGGCTTGCCTCCGTTCATCGGGGCTTTTGGCTCCCAGATGTTGGCATAAGACAATCTAACTACACCGGTTAAAATTTCGTTATCTCTTAACATAATTATTCTTCTCCTTTTTCAAATACATTTTTTAATCTATCTGGGTCGGTCTCCAGTGCGGGCCTTTTATCGGACTCGGGCACCAGGGCGGGGCTCCGTTTGCCGGTCTCTACGATGCCATCAAGCAGTGTGTCCAGCTTCTTGGCGCCGCAGAGCTTTTTGAGCTCCGTCAAAGTCTGGAGAGTCCGCGGCTTATAAATCTCCTCAGGCTTGTAACCTGCTTCCAGAAGCCGTCCTGCAGCTACGTCGGGGTTGGTAATCTTTCTGACGGAGCGGCCTGCCACCAGTTTTAGGCCTGGAAGTTTCCTGCCGTCTAAGGCCCGCATGAGGGCGTAGGTCTCGATGTCCTCGAGCCAGCCTTTGATGCGTTTAGCTTTGAGAACGATGTCGGCCACTTCATCCGGCTGAAGCTCTGCGGGCGGCTTGAATGCTTCCTTGAGGGGCTCCGTCATGTAGTCAGCGTAGGCCCTGCAGACCGTTCGGCACCGGCAGAAGCGGCAATGGCCACCGGCCACCAGCGAGCCTTTGCCCTCGAAGGCAAGGAGCGCTCTCTGGTGGACTACCCTACCCCACGCTTTGAGGTCCTCCACGGAGAGCTCCTCAGAGGACACGTTGCCAATGCGCGGCTGGATAATGGTCATACGGACCTTGTCAAAGCCCCAGAACATCTCCTGCGCCTCGATGGCGCCCAGGGCGTAAAGTCTCATCTGGCTGTTGCCTTTGGCAGAGACTTCCACGCCTTTGCCGTATTTAAGGTCACACACCTCCAGAATCTTGTCGGAGATGATAAGGCAGTCCCCCGTCCCGAAGCCCTGGGGTACGTACTTGGAAAAATCAAGGTGCTGCTCAATTAAGAGGCGCGCATCCGGGCTGGCTTGCCTTGCCTCGGTGTACTTTTCCACCACCGTGTCCACATAAGATTGGATGGCTTCCCGCATCTCCGAATTGTCGGAGACTACCTCAGGGCGGCCGCCGGCCCTGAAATCCTTTAGCGTTTTTTCCGCGAGCGCATGGGCCTCTGTTCCCTCAGCGGCGTAGGGGGATGACTTGTCCGGAAACTTGAGCTCCCATCTGGCAGACGGAGAGCACTTAAGCCACCGGGCGGATGCGCTGGCGGAAAGTACTGCATGGGTCCCCATCAGAGGCTGACCAGGGCTTTAAATTCCGGCAGGTCTGCTTCGGGGATGTCGGAGACTTTCTTGTAGCCCTTATCAGTGAGCCACTGTTTGATGCGGGCCTTGCCGTCGGGCACCTTCTGGCAATAAGCGGCGCACATGGTGCGGATGTCCGCCGGTGAGATCTTATTTTCTTCTGCCGGTTTAGGTTCTTCCTTCTTTGGAGCCAGGGACGGTGTTGGCTTCATGTCGGCTTCTGCCGGTTTAGGTTCTTCCTTCTTTGGAGCCGGTGCGGGAGCCTCTTTCTTTGCGGCCTGCTTTTCTAGCTTTGCCTTGGCTTCCTTCTTTACTGTGTCAATCACCACTTCGGCTACTGCCTTTGCAGCAGCAGGGGTGAGGTTCTGTTTCGGTGCTTCCAGTTCTAGAAAGTCAGAGACTTCCAGCAGGACTTCTCCTGGGGTTCCGTTAAATTCGATTTTCATAGTTTTTTCTTCCTTTCTTTTGGAAAAAATGCGATAATAAAAATAAGGTTCATTTCGGGGGAAGTGAATCCTTGGCCTGCTTTTTAGCGGGCCTTTTTGCTTGCATAATCCTTTCCGGCGGTACATCGAGCGCCCAGGCTATCTTGAAGAAAAGGTTAGCCAATGGGTGGACACGACCGGTAAAGACGGCGCTGATGCTGGCCTGTGAAGCCCTGCAGCGGAGAGCCAGGTCCTTGTGCGTCATCCCTTTAGCGTCCAAGAGCCTTTGTAGAGCTTTGGCGTCGATGGGCCGCATGTTGCGGTAACGCTCGACGTAGAGTATAGGCTTGCCGCCGGTAAGCTCCCCGTGGAGGACGTGTAGAGCATCAGCAATTCTGTGGGAGGTAATGTCCGCGCAGGGCGCGCCCATGTTCCAGATGATTTCCATCAGCCGGTTGTAGGTGATGCCTGTCTTTCGGGCAAAGTCCCTGTCCGTCCAGCCAAGTTTGAGAAGCCTACGTTGGACCAAATCGCTGTTAATCATTTTCATCACCTCCTTTCAGCAGAACGATCTCCAGCCCCAGAGCGTGGCAGAATAAAATCAGATGCTCGAGGGGAATCCGTCGGCGTGTATTGGCGTGAGACAGGGCATCGATTGACAGTCCTGCTTTTGTACTGACACGACGCATGGACCGTTCGCCATATTTTTGCCTTGCGGCATAGAGAATGGTGTCGATAATGGCGTCCATGTCTTGACGGATGATGTAATAGCTGTCAGCGGTCAGCTCTCTCTTGCCCTGCTTCATAATTCCCTGGCCTTCTTAACCCTAATCACCAGCTCTGTACCGGGCTGGAGATTGCCGGGGTCTGCTATCTTGTTATCCTGGGCCACCTGCCATGTGAGGCGGCTCATGTCTTCCTTGTCAGTTGCGACCTTTCCGACAATGCCCCAGAGAGTGTCACCGGCCTCTACTGTTTTCCGGTACTCAACCAACTGGGTTTGCATGGTGTCACGGTAATAACCGTAGCCTACGGCACCGGCGGTGAGGAGGCCGCAGAGAATGCAGCCGATGCGTGTCCAGCGGATGCGTTTAATCAAGGGCTTCATGATTTTTCCTCCTCATCCGGGTCTCCACCCAGGGCGACGTTGATAAGACTTAGGGAAGATTCGTAGGCGTCGGCCTTGCCGTGGTAAAACATTTTGACAAGGTCGCTTTCGTTATCATCGCTTCCGGCGGCGTAGGCGCTCTCCAGAAGGTCCTGGAGCTCGGCACGAAGGGAAGCAATCGTTTTAGCGTCGGGTTCTGATTTCATTGACTCCGAGCTCCTTTCCGGCGGCGCAGACGATATTTGCTCACGGATGGCCTGGATAATCCGGACCTTCTTCCTTTCGGATTCGTAGAGGAGCTCTTTGGCTCTGCCTTTCAGTTCTTCGTCATTCATAACTGAGGTTCCTCCCTGTCTTTTCATACTTTTGAATCAGCGCATCCAGTGTTTCCGGCCGGAAACGATACTGGGCTCCTAATCTGACCGCTTTGATGGTCCCCTTCTCCCTGAGCCACAGAAGCGTCTTGGTGGAGATGGAGAGATATTGAGCGGCTTCCTTCGTTGTCAGAAGACCTTTATTCATTGCGGACCTCCATCTCATTGAGATTTCTCAACTTTACGGGTAAAAAAATACTGATAAAAGTCGGCGGGCTGGATGCCCAGTTTGTCGGCCATGGCAAAGATTTCATCCTGGGAAAATTCGGATTTATTTCCCAGTTTTAGGGAAAATGTAGAGCGGTTCATGCCGATACTATCGGCGAAGCTGGATTCAGAGCCGTACTGACCGCGGATAGCTCCTCGGAGTAGACCATAATCGTATTCCATTGTTATCACCTCCTTGTTGTATTATCTCAACTATAGCACCGTTGTTGGATTTTTGCAACAATTTTTTTGATTTTCACAACATTTTTTTGGATCTTCGCAACACACAAGAGTATAATATAGTAAAGAGCAGTGTTATTCGCTTTATAAGGAGGAAAATATTATGACTGAAATACAGGGCAAGCAATTTGCTGCTAGACTACAGCAAGCCATGAACGACTTGGAAATGTCACTCACTGATTTGGCGCGGCAGTCTAAAGTAGATAAATCTGCAATTTCTAGATATTTAAGAGGGAGCTATCTGCCTAAGCAAGTTAATCTTTCACGCCTTGCCGACGCTCTGCATGTTGATGAAGGCTGGCTCATGACCGGTGTAAAGCAGAAAGTTAATAAATATGGTCCTACCCTCCCGGCTGGTTGGTATCCTTTTATTCCTGAATCTATATCCGCCGGAAGGCTTGAGAAGGTGGAAGCTAATACTTCGCTTCCTTATATTTCCGTTCCTGATGTCTGCCTTGGCAAGTATGCAAAGGATAGAGATTTATATTTCATGACCGTAAATGGCGAGTCAATGAACCGAGTTATCCCAAACCACTCGCTTATCGCTGTTAAGTCTCCCATTGACAAAGAAAGTCTGAACAATGGCGATATTGTGGTGGCCTCCAGTAATGGCTCTTATACCGTCAAGAGATTTATCAACGATAAAACTAATGGGCGCATTATTCTCAGGCCCGATTCCACAGATATAGTTTTCTCTGATTTGATTTTCACTGATGAGGAGGTGCAGGATTTAAGAATCTTTGGGAAAGTAGTTATTTATTCCGTTGTTCTTTAAGGAGGTAAAGATTATGAAAAAGATTCTTCTGTTTTTATCGGCAGTGCTCTTGGCTCTGCTGGCTCCTGCCTATGCGAGGGCGGAGGCCCCTGCTGTTACGTCAAAGCCAACAATGCTCACTATGTTTGGCGGAGCGGGCATTGTCATGGGAATAACGCATGAGGAAGACGTCGCTAAACTGCATCAGGCGGCGGCTAGTTTTATGACTTACTCCGGATGCGAGCGCCTGGGTGATGAGATTGATGGCCCCTATCGTAACTATATTGCAGACAACCCCATCCAGTCGGAGCCGTCCGCCGCATGGCTGCAGGGGCTTGGAAAAGCTGTAGGCGCGGATTATGTGACGCTGGTTTGGTCGGAGCTCAGCGGTTTTAAAGCCCCCGGCTACTTTCACACCTCGGTAAAGGCAATCAACACGACAACAATCCGGATCATCAGGACATCCGATGGATCCACGCTACTCAATGCGGAGGCAAGGAGGGACGGTAAGATTGAGGCAGAGGCTCTCCAGTGCGCCCTTGCCGCCCTTGAGAATGCTAAACAGGTCGAGAAAGACAACCATATCATTTTTGTTAAAAAGTAGTTTTTGGCAATTTAAAAGCCGGTGCTTAATCGCGACTTAAGCACCGGCGAGGGAGGATAACGCCTTTGCATCCCCGGGGAAAGAGAGGTTTCAGGGGATGTTGGGGATGACCTTATCCACCTCCATTATAGCACGAAGGAGCTGAGTTTATGGCTACTTTTGTTAAGCGCGGGAAAAAATGGTTTTTCATCGTCTCCTACTATGGCTCTGACGGCGTGCGCCATCGCCACGAAGAGTACGGCGGCATGACCAAAGAGGAGGCGGAGAGGACCTTCAGGGCCCACATCCGCCAGAAGGATGAGACAGGCCGCTACGTCAAGCCGCCGGACATCACTGTGGGAGACTTCCTGGCCGAATGGCTGGAGAAGCAGGTCAAAGTTAACAGCAAGCCCGCCACCTACAATCTGTACAAGGGCCTTACCGCTAATCACATCAATCCTGCCTTTGGCGCAAGGCGTCTCCGTGACATCCGCACCCGGGAGCTGCAGGATTGGCTCATAGGCCTTAAAGATAAAGGATCTGCAAAGTCTACGGTTAAGGTCCTCCTCTCCATCCTGCGGAGCGCGGGGAAGTGGGCGGTGGCCAATCGGGAGTACTTAACAGTCAATCCGGCCGCTAACGTCTCCCTTCCCCGATTTGATGAGGCGCCCACCTCGCCGGGGGTTTTTACACCGGGCGAGATAGAGAAAATTTTTGATTTTTACTGCGAGGGCAGCAAACTTTACATCCCCATCCGGATTGCATACTATACAGGCATGCGCATAGGAGAGGTGCTGGCGCTCAAGTGGTCCGACATTGACCTTTTTGGTCGCTCCATCTCCGTGAGCAAGACGCTGTACAATGGCCAGCATAACTCCCCAAAGACAAAAGGGAGCTACAGGCAGGTGAGCTTCGGTCAAAAGCTGATGACAGACCTTATCAAGCAAAAACACTGGCAGGAGGCCAATGCAGAGGCCTGGGGCGCCTACTACACCCCCTCCCCATACGTCTGCACCCGGGAGGATGGGAGCCAGATGACTGCCAACGACATCCGGGCCTTCGAGAAGTACTGCAAGGCACACTTCGGTGGCCATTCCTTCCACACTTTCCGGCACACCCACGCCACGCGGCTCCTGGCGTCCGGCCAGTTTACCCTTGAGTACGTAGCAAAGCGACTGGGACACTCAAGCCTTGCCACGACGGCCAACATCTACTACAACGTCACAAAGGACGAGGCGAGGCAGGCGGCGGACAAGATGGAGGATATACTTTAGTTCTTCGGGAGACTTTTACACAAAAGTCTCCCTTTTTAGCATACTTTTGGTAAAAAGTATCCTTTTAAAACGATTCTTAATTAAAATCGAAAAATGGTAGGCAGTCAATTTCTCTGCCTACCATTTGGACTACAAAGAGCCGATTTAGCTAGATTTTATCGGCATACTTTTTTAACATTAAATTATCGGAACCTACAAATTCCCCCTAAAACAGCCAGGTCTCTCTCGTAATGCTTTTACCCCTCTCATATGTTCTTTTTGGTATTGTATTACTGAAAACTGGCTGAGGATCTATTTCCTCTATTTGGATACTACAAATACAACAACCAATTCTATTTTTTATAATGACTCCAAATTAAATAATCACCTGTATCTATCAGCTGTTCATTTAATTTGGAGTCTTATTGATTTGAATCCCGGGAATGTCCATGCAGGTCATGAACGAATCTCCCGCTGTATATCTGAACTGCACAACCCTTCTGTATTTCTATTCTTTATATTTAGAAATAGCTTTTCGATTTTTAAATATCTTTTGAATATGATATGTGATAGCATATAATAATAATATGCATTTTATACTGGAAGGATCGGATCATTATAAATGGATGGCAATAATTTTTATATCAGTGATTTTCAAAAATCAAAACTCATGCAGGAAGAGTTGTCTGCAAAAAGTTTGAACTCATTGGCCGGTACAAAGGCTAAGAATACAATTGATGCATACAGGTCTGATTGGGATGATTTCTGCGATTGGTGCAAATACCATAAGCAAACGTCCTTCCCCGCAACTGCTGAAACAATTGTCAACTACATCAATGATTTGGCGGATTATGCCAAGACAGCTACCATCAGGAGAAGGGTCAGTGCCATTTCAGAGAACTATAACGCGGCCATTACTTCTGGCATAAAGGTCGAGAACCCCTGCCGGGAATGGATTGTCAAGGAGGCCTTGACGGGCCTGACCAGACTCAAGGGCGGCGCCCAAACCGGAAAAACTCCCATATATTGGGATCAGCTGTGCGATATGATCAAATGCATTGATACCAAAGGTCTGGGCGGATTAAGAGATAAGGCAGTCTTATTGCTGGGATTTATGGGTGCATTCCGCCGAAGCGAAATTTCCGGTTTAGATGTAACAGATATTAAAAGAGTTCATCAGGGAATTATTGTGACAGTAAGACAGTCTAAAACAGATCAGCAGCAAATGGGCCAGCAAGTTGGTATCCCTTGCATCAGCGACGACGATTTTGACTGTGTTAAAGCCGTCGAACAGTGGATTACCGCTGCCAATCTAGTCGATGGCCCCCTGTTCCGCTCGATTCTCAAGAACAACACAGCTTCTAAAAACAGGCTTAGTTCCAAGAGTATTAATCTAATCGTAAAAAAGTACGTGTCAATGATTGGGCTGAATCCTGATTTATATGGTGCACACAGCCTTAGGCATGGGTTTGCCACATATGCTGCTTTGAATGGTGTTGAAGAACGATTGATTATGAGGCAGACGCGGCACCGTTCGGTTGAAATGGTTAGAAGATATATTAATGAAGCTGATTTGTTCGTCAATAACCCAATCAGTGCCATTTTCAATAAAAAATAGCTGTGAGTAACATGCCTGATCAGCTAAAAAAACGGGGAGTGTAAAATAGTTTGTGTAAATCGGTATTGCATGAATCTACTTTATGCCCC
>ERZ1023639.104-NODE-104-length-35854-cov-9.775161_pt1 | contig 35854 bp, 43 predicted proteins | sample MGYA00380334_ERZ1023639 | MGnify/ENA primary metagenome ERZ1023639 (study PRJEB33179, sample SAMN07448971) | human gut metagenome | biome: Human-gut; feature: Human associated habitat; material: Faeces | host: Homo sapiens | place: India: Bhopal | collected...
CGGGGAAGAAGGGGCCGAAGTCTATGGCTGTGCCGCAGATCGGCAGCAGGCCTCCATTGTCTTTGAAGTAGCGGCGGATATGGTCCGGATGTGCCCGGCTCTCAGCAAGCGGGTCAAGATTCTTTCCTCCCAGAAACGGATGGTGTTCCGTCCCACCAACAGCTTCTACCAGGTCCTTTCAGCAGAAGCCTATTCCAAGCACGGGTTCAACATCCACGGGGTGGTGTTCGACGAACTGCACACCCAGCCCAACCGGGAGCTTTTTGATGTTATGACCAAAGGCTCCGGGGATGCCCGGATGCAACCCCTGTACTTTCTCATTACCACAGCCGGGACGGACACCCACAGCATTTGCTATGAAGTTCATCAGAAGGCCATGGACATCCTGGAAGGGCGGAAGCATGATCCTACATTTTACCCTGTCATCTACGGGGCCGGGGAGCAGGATGACTGGACCGACCCGAAAGTGTGGAAGAAGGCCAACCCTTCCCTTGGTATCACCGTAGGGATCGACAAAGTGAAAGCAGCCTGTGAATCGGCCAAAGAGACACCCAGCGAAGAGAATGTTTTCCGTCAGCTGCGGCTGAACCAATGGGTGAAGCAGTCTGTTCGGTGGATGCCTATGGACAAGTGGGATGCCTGTGCTTTCCCAGTACGGGAAGAAGACCTGGAAGGACGGATCTGCTACGGCGGACTGGACCTTTCCAGTACTACGGACATTACCGCCTTTGTGCTGGTGTTCCCGCCTCTGGACGACCAGGACAAGTACTGCATCCTGCCCTACTTCTGGCTGCCAGAAGAGACCCTGCCCCTGCGAGTGAAGCGGGACCATGTGATGTACGACATCTGGGCCAAACAGGGTTTCATCCAAACGACCGAAGGAAATGTCATCCACTACGGCTATATTGAACAGTTTATAGAAAAGTTAGGTGAACGGTTCAATATTCGTGAGATAGCATTTGACAGATGGGGCGCAGTGCAGATGGTGCAGAATTTGGAAGGCATGGGATATACGGTAGTTCCATTTGGACAGGGATTCAAAGATATGAGTCCTCCGACCAAAGAACTTATGAAGCTGACACTGGAGCAGAGATTAGCACATAGCGGGCATCCGGTTCTAAGGTGGATGATGGATAATATTTTTATTCGTACAGATCCTGCCGGAAACATCAAGGCAGATAAAGAAAAATCCACAGAGAAGATTGACGGTGCAATAGCCACAATAATGGCATTAGACAGGGCAATTCGCTGTGGAAATGATAACGGGGCATCCGTTTATGACGAGAGAGGGATTTTGTTCGTATAGGTTGCGTGGTATAATATAGTCAAATTGTGATGATTGGGGTGGCAAATATATGCAGAAAATATTGCTTAATGATTTGTTGCATTTGGATGAGAAAACCCAGGATAAAACGAGAATAAAGTTTAATATCCCAACAGAAGATAATGACCCATTGGAACTTTATAAAGACAACCCTGATAAGATAAATGTTGACTGGTTTTTATGGCATAAAGAAAGAAGATATTTTCCTCATGTAGGAACATTAGCTATTTGCTTGGTGCGTTTATATGGAGATGTTTGGCTTTTGACGAGCATAAAAACAATTACTAAATTATTGGATGTTACGGATGGCATTGGCTATCTAGCTGATGTTGAAAATAAATATAGTAAATATTTTGGGAGAGTTAAGGTTAAATACCATAACTCAGCTTTAGGGATGGGAAAAAAGTTTACGAGTATTGCTGATGAACTGGAAGTTATAGAAATTTTAAATGATAAATTTACAGGAGAAGATTTTCCCGGATATGAAAATGTAAGGCTATCATACAGGCAATTAAAGAATATAATTAATCGAAAACTACCTGGGTGGATTCCAGCTCTTGCAAATCAAAAAGCCGTATATCTTATTACTGATAAGAAAACTGGTAAATTATATGTTGGTTCAGCCACTGCACAGTGGGGTATGTTATTACAAAGGTGGTCTGACTATGTAGCTAATGGGCATGGAGGTAACAAAGAGTTAGTTGAGTTAGTGCAAGCAGAAGGTATAGATTATGTCCAGAAGTATTTTCAGTATTCCATACTCGAAAATTATAATGCTCGTATGGATGATAATTATGTTTTTGAACGTGAAAATTGGTGGAAAGAAACACTCTTATCAAAAAAATGGGGATATAATAGCAACTGAGCTTTAGAAAAGAAATTTAGAAATTCAAAAGCACTTGTGGAAAATTGCACGAGTGCTTTTTTTATGTCAGCAATCAAGAGGTGATTGAAATTTTTAAAAGCTTTGTAAAATTATTTAAATCTAGGGATAAGCCTAAAAATGTAGGAGTTGGTAGATGCATATTAGGTAGATGAGGAGTCACCTGTTTACTATGGGTTTGATGGAAGAACGTGGAATTACTGCGCCGTCATTATTTACGAAGATAATGGTGATGCTAACACCTACTATTACAAATTTGAGTATGGTACAGACTTTATGTACTACAAGATTAATGATAACAAGATTTCCGGGGGTCGGATTTATTTAGGGAGAGGGATAGAAAGGCAGAGTATTGATCAGGAAGTTATAGATGGATATCATGCTTGCTATAAAAAATTCCACCAGAATTTTAAGTATTCAAGAGTTACTGTATAATTGCTATATAAATTTTCAGAGAGAAGCTCTGCCCTATAATCGGGCAGGGCTTTTTGTATGCAAAATTTTAAAGGAGTGTGATGGTTATGAAATTTTTTAAGAGGCTTTTCCATTCCAGGGATAAGCCCAGGAATCTCTTCACCGGCGGCAGTATTTTCCGCTTTGGGAGAAGCAGTGCCGGCCAAACAGTCAATGAAAAGACATCCATGCAGATGTCAGCGGTGTATGCCTGCGTCAGAATCATAGCGGAGGCCATTGCCCAGATTCCTTTGAACGTTTATCGGCTGACGGCCGATGGCGGGAAGGAAAAGGATCTGCAGCATCCGCTTTTCTTTCTACTTCATGACGAGCCAAACCCTGAAATGACGAGCTTCATCTTCCGAGAAACCTTGATGAGCCACCTGCTCCTTTGGGGGAACGCCTATGCACAGATTATCCGGAATGGGAAAGGAGAGGTGGTAGGCCTTTATCCTTTGATGCCAGATCGAATGGAAGCAGACAGGAATGAAGCTGGAAATCTGGTGTATACCTACACCAAATATTATGACGAAGTGGGGGCTAAGCATGCCTTCGAGCAAGTGACACTTCCAGCTTATCAAGTGCTTCATATACCGGGTCTTGGCTTTGACGGGCTCATCGGGTATTCTCCTATAGCTATGGCCAGAAATGCCATCGGCATGAGTATGGCAGCCGAGGACTTTGGAGCCACGTTCTTTGCGAACGGTGCAACGCCTGGCGGTGTGCTTGAACACCCCGGTATTGTGAAAGACCCGGAAAAGCTCCGCGAAAGCTGGCATGCGCAGTTCTCCGGTAGGAACAGTCACAATATAGCGGTTCTGGAAGAAGGCATGACGTTCAAGCCCATGTCCATTCCTCCGGAAGAAGCGCAGTTCCTCGAAACACGGAAATTCCAGATTGATGAGATTGCACGAATCTTTAGGGTTCCGCCTCACATGGTGGGAGATCTGGAAAAGTCCAGCTTCTCCAACATCGAGCAGCAGTCCTTGGAATTTGTGAAGTATACCGTTGGCCCCTGGGTGGCCAGATGGGAGCAGTCCCTTTCTCAGGCCCTTCTCCTTTCAAGCGAAAAGACCAGGTATACCATCAAGTACAACCTGGACGGGCTTCTTCGAGGAGACTACGAAAGCCGTATGAATGGCTATGCCGTAGGAAGACAGAACGGCTGGCTTTCTGCCAATGATATCCGCGAGCTGGAAAACATGAATCGGATTCCTGCGGAAGAAGGCGGAGATGAATACCTGATCAATGGGAATATGACAAAACTCAAAGATGCAGGACTTTTTGCTAATAAAGGAGGGAATAAGAGTGAAGCATAAATTTTGGAAATTTTGTAAAAACGAAGCTTCTGGAGGCCGCGAGCTGCAGCTAAAAGGAGTTATTTCTGATGAGACCTGGTATGGCGATGAAGTCACACCGGGTCTTTTTCGTGATGAGCTGAATGATGGAGACGGAGACATTACCGTTTGGATTGACTCTCCGGGAGGCGATTGCTTTGCGGCTGCTCAGATTTACAATATGCTTAAAGAATACAAAGGAAAGGTTACGGTCCGCATTGATTCTCTGGCGGCGTCTGCAGCCTCCGTGATTGCCATGGCGGGAGACAGCGTGGAGATTTCTCCAGTGGCCATGATGATGATTCATAACCCGGCCACCCTTTCCTTTGGAGATGCGGGTGATATGCAGAAGGCCATCGACATGCTGAATGAAGTGAAAGCTTCTATTATGAATGCCTATGAACTCAAAACCGGCCTTTCCCGCAATAAAATCTCCAAGCTCATGGACGATGAAACCTGGTTCAATGCCAAGAAAGCCGTAGAGCTTGGATTTGCGGATTCCATTCTTTATTCCGGCGGCGAGGAGGAAGAAAAAGAGGATACCGCAGAGGCCCTGATGTTTTCCCGCCTTTCTATCACCAATTCCCTGGTGGATAAACTGAAATCACAGTTTGGAAAGCCCAAAGCCACTCAGCTCAAATCTGAGCCCAGCACTCAGCCCAAATCTGGGCCGAGTGAGGAGCCAAAGAAGGAACCGGAAGGAAAAACGGAACCTCAAAAAGAAGATAACCGTGTTGATGCAGAGCCCCTGAAACAGAGGCTTTTTATTATTTCTCATTAAGGAGGAAACACATATGAACATTTTAGAACTGTACGAAAAGAGAGCTAAAGCGTGGGAAGCAGCAAAGGCATTCCTGGATTCCCATACAAATAAAGATGGGAAGCTCTCTGAAGAAGATGCAGCGGCCTATGACAAAATGGAAAAGGAAGTGATGGACTATACCAAGTCCATCGAACGTATGCAGCGCCAGCAGGCCTTAGATGACCAGATGAACCAGCCCACCACGGACCCGGTAAAAAATAAGCCGGCAGGCCCCATTGCCAAGGGCGGCTTTAGAGCCAGCACCGAATACAAGAAGTCCATGCTGACTGCCCTTCGTACCAATTTCCGCCAGATTTCTGATGTGCTGGAAGAAGGCAATGATGCCAATGGCGGTTACCTGGTACCGGAAGAATACGACCGTCGCCTGGTAGATGTACTGGATGAAGAAAACATCATGAGAGCTCTGGCGACCAAGATTACTACCAGCGGTGAGCATCGAATCAATCTGGCCGCAACCAAGCCGGCAGCAGCCTGGATCGAAGAAGGTGGCGCTATCCAGTTCAGCGATGCTACCTTCGCTCGAAAGCTGATGGATGCTCACAAGCTCCACATCGCTATCAAAATCACCGAAGAACTTATCTATGATAATGCCTTTAACCTGGAAAACTACATTATCACTCAGTTCGGCAAAGCCATCGGCAATGCAGAAGAAGATGCTTTCCTGAATGGCGATGGCAAAGGGAAACCGACCGGCCTCTTAAAGGATGCCGAGATTGGTGTAACCACCAAGGGAGCTACCATTACCGCAGATAATATCATTGAACTCATCTATTCCCTGAAGCGTCCCTATCGTAAGAATGCCTCTTTCCTTATGAATGACCAGACCATTACGGCTCTTCGGAAACTCAAAGATAACAATAATAACTACATTTGGCAGCCTTCCTACCAGGCAGGGGAACCGGATCGCCTGCTGGGTTACACCCTGCATACTTCTGCCTATATGCCTAAGCAGGCATCCGGCAATAAAGCCATTGCTTTTGGTGATTATAGCTACTACAACATTGGCGACCGCGGCGTTCGCTCCCTGCAGGAATTAAAAGAACTCTTCGCAGGAAATGGCATGATTGGCTACCTGATGAAGGAACGTGTGGATGGTCTCCTGATTCTCCCAGAAGCCGTGAAATGCCTTCAGATTGCAGGAACTTCTGCTGCTCCTTCTGGTGAAAGCGCCGGCACGGGTGCCTAAGGAGGTGTGACTTATGCTCGTCACATTAAGGGAAGTGAAAGATTACCTCCGCATTGATACCGATGATGAGGATGAAGTTGTGGCGAGCCTCATGCAGAATGCGGAGACTCTTTGTAAGGATGTAGCCAGGGTGGAGAAGGTAGAAGACTTTGAAGCCCTGGGGGAGGTGGCCAAACAGGCTGTTCTCTATAGCACGGCCTATCTGTATGAACACCGAGAGAACGCGGATTATCACCAAATGACGTTGATGCTTCGCTCCCTTCTTTTTGGTGTTAGGAAGGAGGGGTTCTGATGCGAATTGGCTCTATGAATAAGAGGCTCTCCCTTCTTAAGCCCAAACTCAAAGATGATGAGTATGGCGGCAAAACGACAGACTATGAGGAAGCTTGTAAAATTTGGGCCTATCTATACCAGACGGATTACAAGGAAATGGAATCCTTGGGGACACCTATGAATCAGGAACAGCTACGATTTAAAATCCGCCCCTATAAATGGGTCAAAAGAGGATGGCGTGTGAAATACCGAGGAGAGCTTTACGTGGTTGATTCTGTGGATGATTCCTACAAGGATAGCATGACACTCATCCTTCGTCGGTATGATCAGGGGGTGTAATTATGGAGTTTCGAGTAGCAGCTAGCAATGAGGAACTGTCTAAATGCATCAAACAGATCAGCGCCTGGGACGGCAAGACAAGACTTGCTGTGGAGGACGCCTTGAGAAAAGGGACCAAAGCTGTGCAGCGACAGGCCATTCAAAGAGTGGCCGTTAGGACTAAGAGGCTTAAGAAATCCATCAAGCAGGGCTTTTCTACCACAAAGCTGGAAGGGAGGGTGTACAGTAATCTTCCCTATGCCCACCTGGTAGAGTATGGCTCCCGCGCTACGGTGATCCGCCCTAAAAGGAAAAAAGCCCTAAAAATTCCCTATGGAAATGGGTTTACCTTTGCCAAGAGAGCAAACATTCCTGCCAAAGCACCTCACCCTTTTATGAAGCCTGCCTATGAGTATGAAGAGCCACATATTATTGCTGCGGTCAGGAGGGCCATTACCAAATAATGAAAAGACTACCCAACAATGCGGTGCAAAAAGCACTGCTTTTATTTTTGCGTGCCAATGTAGACATTCCAGTGTATGACTATGTTCCTGAAGAGGCCAAGTTGCCATTTATTACTTTAGGAGCTATCAACGTACAGGACCAATCTACGAAGGCAGAAGACATGACTCATGTTTCCATTCAGATTCACATCTGGAGTCATTACAAAGGGCGGTATGAAATCAATATCCTTGCCGAAGAGCTGATGAGGCTCTTAACGAAGGAGCAGCTGGACCTTGGCAGTGAAAGATTCTGTGCTTTATCGCAGAGCATTGATTTCTACGAAACGTATCCGGAGGAAGACAACGGATATAGCGGCATCCTGACCTTTGAAATGACGATTCAAAATATGAAGGAGGACTAATCTATGGCAACTACTACCTTTCCGACCCGGAAGAATGGCGTATCTACAGCCACTGCAGGGAAAGATTATCTTATTTATCTAAATACGGGGGCCAGTGAAGATGCTCCGGTATGGACTCTACTTGGAGGCCAGCGAAGCGGGGATTTGACCAGGCAGGCCGATGAAATCGATGCCAGTAACAAGACCAGCGGCGGATGGAAATCTGTCATCCCAGGCCTTAAGAGCTGGAGCATTGACCTGGAAAGTGTATACCTCGCTGGGGACAAAGGAGCTAAATTTCTGGAGGCATCCTACTATGCTGGTAAACAGGTTCACGTCAAATTTGAATACCCGGATAAGACCTATATTACCGGCTGGGGTTCTATTACTGAATGCTCCCTGTCTACGCCTCATGACGATGTGTGCGAACTGAACGGTACCATTAGCGGTGATGGACCGCTGTCTGAACTGATTGAACCAACTGCAGGAGGTAACTAATCTATGAAGAAGATTGACTTTGAATTATTTGGACCGGGACAGTACCTTTACTTCGATATGGGCCGTTTAATCCAGGTGGAAAATATCACCAAGAAGGGGGCTGGTGAAATCATCAAAAACCAGGACTTAAACCTGGGGACCATGACGGTTCTTTTCTCCGTGGGCCTTCGCCACCATGGCTTAAAACCGCCGCAGTGGTATGCAGAAAAAATGCAGGAGCTTTTGGATCAAGGCCATGAAGTGACAGAGTTCATGGAGCCTCTGGTCAAAGCATTAGCTGGAAGCGGCATTCTGGGAAAAGCAGCTTACTACACCGTTTTCCCCGAAGAGGCGACGGAAGAAGTCAAAAAGGAAATCAAGAATAAAAGAAAAAACGGGTAGAGGAACCAGATGAGGTTCCTTCTTTTAATGAGTGGCTAGCCTGGGCAGAAAGAGCGGCCTATGGTGTGCTGAGTCTCCTTCCTCATGAGTTTTATCACCTGACCCCGCTGGAACTGTGGAAGATGATAGACGCTCATGAGGAAGCAGAACTTGCTCGGCGGTATGAAACGGCCTATTGGGTAGCCAATTTGATGAACACCCAGGTGCGAAAGAAGATCCGCGTCGACCATTTGATGGCACCCTTTATCCGCAAAAAGACCAAAGCGGAAAAAGTAGATAAACGTGACGCTTTCTTTGCATCATTTAAGAAACAACAGGAGGAGGCAGCGCATGGCGACCATAGCTGATTTGCTCGTAAAAATCGGAGCGGATACATCAGATTTACGAAAAGAACTGAATGCGACCAAGAGACAGATTCGCACAGCCTTTGGCACCAATGCGATGAATCTTTCAAGCCTGGCAGAGAAGTCACTGGCGGGGATTGGGGCCGGTATGGCAGCTCTTGGGGTCTATGCCGTAAAAGCAGCGGCGGATCTTCAGAGTGTGGAGACAGCTTTTAAAAATATGCTGGGAAGCGGAGAAAAGGCTAAGGACTTTATTGGAGAACTGCAGACCTTTGCAGCAAAGACGCCTTTTGAGTTTGACCAGGTGTCCAAGGCTTCGCAGAAGTTCCTGGCCTTTGGCTTTACGGCGGAGCAGATTATACCAACCTTGACGGCCGTAGGTGATGCTGCAGCCGGCGTTGGCCTTGGGGCAGAAGGAATTGACCGTGTAACCTTAGCTTTAGGCCAGATGGCGGCCAAGTCGAAGGTGCAGGCTGGTGAAATGCTCCAGCTCACAGAAACCGGGATTCCAGCTTGGCAGATGCTGGCGGATGCTATGAATGTTTCCGTTTCAGAAGCCATGGACCGGGTCTCTAAAGGCTCCGTCGATGCGGCAACTGGTATCACGGCCTTGGTGCAGGGCATGGAATCCACTTTTGGAGGAATGATGGAAGAACAGAGTAAAACCATTGCTGGCTCCTGGTCCTCCCTAATGGATGGTCTGCAGCAAAGTGCGGCGCAGGTAGGGCTTCAGATAGCGGATGCCTTGGACCTTACAGATACTTTCCAGTACTTTGGTAATATTTTGACCAACTTTGCATCCACCGTTTCCAATAGCGGTATAGCGGAAGCCTTCAAGACTTGTATTCCAGTGGAATTCCAGGTGGGGCTTATTACACTTGGAACGGTGATTCTTTCTATCGCTATTCCTGCCATTGCCTTACTGGTAGCAAACATTGCCATGATGGTAGCGCCCTTCGTTGCCGCAGCCGCTGCTGCTGCTCCTTTTGTGGCGATAGCTATCGCTTTAGGAGGTGGCTTGTACTACCTCTATACGCAGGGAGTAACGGTAGCAAGCGTTATGGAATTTATGGGAGTTAATACGGAAAAGGCCGGAGAGCTCTTTTCTGACTTTGGCGCCATGATTTCAGAGGTAGGAGATCTCCTTGTAAACCTCCTTCGTGTCAGTGAGCCGGTGTTTGATGTGCTGGGCGTGGTGGCCGTAGCAGCGTTTACGGTCATCATGAATACCATTGGATATTTTATCAACTGCTTGATCAACCTCATTGATTTGGTGGTATCGGTAGTGACCAATATTATTGCTGCCTTTAACTGGATGTTGGATGGCATTTCCGGGGCGATTAGTAGTATTGGAAGTGTCCTTAGCGACATGGCAAATTCTGTTCTTCCCTCCTGGGCCAGCAGTGCTCTTTCCACCATTGCCGGCTTTGTGTCTAAAGCGATCGGCTGGCTTTCTTCCTTGATAGAGAAAATCACGGAAACAAATGCTGCCTTGGGCGGCGTTGGTGGAGGTGGCGGAGAAGAGGGCGAAGGCGATGATGATAATGGTGATGGGGATGGTGATAATAAGCCAAAATTCCAGCTTCCGGATTACTCTCAGTTTAAGACGGCTGCCCCTGAAGGTGCTCCGGCCGGCGGCGGAGGAGGAGGCGGTGGTTCTGGACGAAGCTCTGGAGGCGGTGGCGGTAGTGGAGGCGTAGATCGAAGCGCTCAGGAAGCTGCCCAGGTCAGCCAGAACATTGAAAGAGAGTACAATCGTGCTTTCCAGAGCCGCACTGCTGCTGTGGATGCTTGGTATGCAGATGAGACGAAAAAACTCGAAGCCTCTCAGGCAGCCAATGAAAATTATGAGAGGGATAAGACAAGGCTGGTCGAACTCTACAGTCAGAAACGGTTAGCAGCTGCGCAGGAAGAAGCGGACAAGAACTATGACATCATGAAAGCTGTAAGAGATGCTGCCATGGAAAGCCGTGTGGGAAGTACCAGCCTTTATGGAGAAGGTTTCCAAAAAGACTTGGTGGAGATGGAAAATGATTACACCAAAACCATGGATTCCATTGAGGACCGTTGGAGAAAGCTCTCTTCTGAATTTACGACCCTGACGGCTGAGCAGAAGGATGTTTTCCTAAAAGCTCTGGCTGATGAAGGCGTTGCTTATGAAACCCTCCAGAATGGAGAAGTAAGCTTTGCTAAACAGGTGGCACAGGATAAGCTAGCGGCAGAAAAGGAATACCAGGAGAAGCGCCTGGAATATTTCCAGAACTGTAAGGATGTACAGGCAGATATTGAAGCTGCTTACAACGCCTTAAGCCTTGAAGAGTTGCAGCAGGTGCTGACCGACGAAGCTGCCATGCGTTTAAACAACATGAATGCGGAAAAAGAACTGCTGGATGTTTATCAGCAGGCTTACCTTGATTCCCATGCAACGACCATGGAGCTTGTGGCTGATTTAGCAAAGACATCTCTGGATGGCTTAGCAACAGCCTTTACAGACATTCTGACCGGGGCAGCCAATGCCAAAGAGGCTTTTCAGAATTTGGGAAAAGCCATGCTGAAAACTATTGCATCCTATTTTTCTCAGATGATTGCAGGGATGATTATGACCTCCATCTTTGGGAAGAGGGAGACAGCGCAGGGCATGGCCCAGACCCAGGCAGATGCCACCCAGGCCGCTGCTGTTTTGGCTCCGGCGGCTTGGCTGAAGTTGGTACTTCATCCGGCGGCCGGTCCTATTGCGACTGGCATCCTTTCCTCGGGTGTTTCTTCCTCCGTTGGGATAGGCCTGGCGGCATCTACCTTAAGCATTGCCAGCGGGGCTGCCAGTGTTTCCAAAGCCAACGGTTATGCCAAGGGCGGATATTTTACAAAGCCTCTCTTTGGTATTTTGGGTGACGCCGGCGACGAAGTAGCGCTGCCTTTAAACCGGGCAGTCTTTAGGAATATTGCTGAAGGGATTACAGCCGAAGGAAATCAGCATGAAGGAAACGGGGAAGTCCACGCGGTGCTTAATAACTATGGAGATATTAACACTGGGGCCGACATGGATGATTTGTTTGAAGAGTTCAACGATACCCTGGCTTCCGGGCTAAGAGGTGCAAGATGAATTTTCCTAAGCGAACAAAGAAGAGTGATTTGCTCAAAGTTGTTAAGAATGGTGTGACTTACTCTCTTCCTGCGGCATGGGCTTTGACGGATAGCGGAAGCTACACTTTTCGGAACAAAATCACAGATCACGCCTTTGCCCATGGTGGCGACTGTGTGGGTGATGGGAAGATTGATGGAAGGACCATAGAGGTAGAGTTTTCCATGAAAGGACTCACCGAAGAAGAACATGATGAAGAGGTGAACCGGGCCTATTCGGCCTTTTCCCAGACGAACTATGACCTCTACTGCGGTAGGGCCGATAGACTCTACCATGTGGCTGGGCTTTCCAAGATAAAGCATAAATTCCTGGATGGCTTTAAGCAGCGGTGGAGCGAAATCACAGTGAGCCTCCTTTTGGCCGATCCGTTTCGGTATGAAGGAAGGGAGTCCAAGGTGACCTACGAGTTTCCGCAGGATGTGACGGATGCAGACATGGCTGTTTACAATCTGGGGAGCGTGGATACACCTTTAACCTTTACGTTTACTCCTTTGAAGAAAATGCCAAATATTACTATCTGGCACAGGGAAGCCAAGGAAAAATTCAGCGTGGCCGATTCGCTCCTCATAGCCCCAGCAACCCTCATGGTGAATGGAAAAGAAGGTACGGTCTGGCGGGGAAATGCCAATAGCATCAATACCTTTAGTGGGGGCTTCCTTCACGCCAAACCGGGTCTTAACCTTTTTCACTATACAGGGGCCGCCGGAAAAATAGAGATTAGTTATGTGAACAGGTGGTTTGTATGAATATACTCTTTGGTCGAAGGCTCTTTGGTCGTTTCATATTTTCAGGAAATTTCTCTGGGGATAAGCAAGGCCAGGGAAACCGTAACCAGGTGCAGGAATTCTATTTAGGGCAATATGCTATTTATGCCTATGCAAAGGATGGAACTAAAACAGCCATCTTTGGAAGTGGTCATGAAAATAATGCCCTAAGCCAGGTGACTTTTGAAATCACAGAGACGGGCTGCGGGGCTTGCCAATTGACCTTTAGAAAACTTCCGGATAAAAACGTATTGACCTACATGCAAAGAATTGACATCCACCTCTATGGGGATAACAAGCCCTGGTATTCTGGGTATATTATCAGTCGACCGATAGCGGGAACCACGGAAGATTCCTTTGTCTTTAAAGGGCATGGCTACTACAACCTTCTTTCCAATGTACTGATTTTCAAAACCTATGAGAAAACAGATGTAGGAGCCATTGCAAGAGATATTGCCATGATGGCAGAAAAGAACCTGGGTATTGTGTACAACCCAGTCAAAATCCCGGACGTAGGCTATAGCCCTGAAAAGTTAGTCTTTGATGGGGTTACGGCTAAAGAAGCGCTGGGTACCTTATCTGATTTTGCCATTGACCATGTATATGGAGTGGACGAGTACCGAAGCCTTTATTTCAAACCCAGAAATCATGGTGTTAATGAACAGGCACGGCTTACGGTAGGGAAACACATCTCCTCCTACAAGCCTTCTTGGGACACTGATAAGATTTTCAATTGGGCACGGGTGAAGGGCGGGAATATAGATAAAGACGGAGAGCAGTGGCTTTGCGTGGTGGAAGATAAAAACAGCCAGGCGTCCTATGGCCTAAGGCAGAAGGTGCTCTCTCTTCCTTCGGCCTATAGTGTCAATGATGCTAAACGCTGGGGAGAAAACCAGATTGCGCAGTATAAGGATCCGGTGCGCTCAGCCAAAATCACAGGCGTCCGCCTGGAGTATCCCTATCCCGATGGAACCTTCAATGTTCGGCATATGGGGACAGATGGCAAAGCACAAATCAGAACACTTTCTGGGGAGACCCAGGAATATCCTATTACAAAAATCAAATATACGATTTCAGCAAAAGACGGCATCAAAGCAGATATGGAGCTTGGGGTGCCGCCTTTTGCTGTGGATAAGTATTTGTTCGGCATCGAGCGGGCGGCCAAGGATATAGAGCAGGCGCAAGCCTCAGCTATCCGGCAGCTGAAAACGTAGGAGGTGAGTACATGGCTATTGTAGATTATCGCTTTGACCCTTTTCTAAATTCTTTTAATGTGAAACCTATTTCGGGTGAAGTACATAAAATACCAACCAACAGTCCCTATGAAATCAAGCTGGTGGAGGTTCCGCAGAAGACGGATCCCAGCACTCTTCGCGTAGCTTTTAGCACGGGAGAAGCACTGACGGAAATTTCTGCCCAGCCGGCTCAGGGGCAGTATTGGCCGGATTATTTGACTACCGCCCATGGAATCCCGGATTGGAATACAGGAACCATTCTCTTTAATGCAGCCGACGCAGGAAAGACCGTGGTGGTTAGCTACAACGGCATAGGGACTCTGGTGGATTCCAGGATTGCTAGCCAGCTTACTGTGGATGTGTCTAGTAGCACCCAGCCGGATAGAGAGGCTATCGTAAGCAGTGCCCTTTCCTATGATTCCCAAGTTTCTAGTGGAAGCGGGAATATTCATAGCACCAGGGGGAGGATTTTAACCCATAGAGGCATTGGAGCTGGGACCTATACCTTGGGGGCTCTTCTCCAGAAGCTGGTAAATCTTTCTCACACTCAGGAATATAAGCAGGATAATTTTTCGTATAACTGTAATTGCGACTGCAACTGCGGGGATGATAGTGGTGGCTCATAAGGAGGGATACTTGTGATTCAGATTGATGAAAGTAACAACATTGAGGTATCGCAGTATGATACCTTTTCCCTTCGCGTCCGGTTTTCCGGCGGCTATACGATGACAGCAGCGGATAAGCTCCGCTTTGCCATTAAGAACACCACCAACTCCTCAGAAGTGGTCTACCAGAAAGATTACAGGAATACTGGAGGAACGTATGTGGATATCGTCATTCCTAAGGGTGAACTGGATGGGCTCTCGGCGGATACTTATGTCTATGATATTACCTTGATGAACGACACGACAGGAAAAATCCAGACGCTTATATGGAGTGCTTCATTTATTATTCGAGGGGTGGCGCACAATGTCGACTAATGGAATCGCAGAGATCACGGTCCACCAGAATGATGCCAATCAGGCAGAAATCAAAGGGACCGTAGAAGAATTTGGAGCCGATGTGGCAAGAGAGGCTGCTTCCCAGGCCAAGGCTTCTGAAAGTAAGGCGAGTGATGCCCAGAAGATGGCTGAAGCCTGGGCAGAAAGCACCGAAGCCCCATCGTCTGCTGGAACACGGAGCGCCAAGACATGGTCGGACGTGGCCCGTCAGTGGGCAGAGAGTACGACAACTCCTGACGGAGTAAAAGACGCCAAGAGTGCTAAAAGCTGGGCTGGCGTAGCTCAGGGGCATGCAAATAATGCAAGCCTTAAGGCCAATGCGGCAGCTGCCAGTGCCAATACGGCAGAACTCCAAGCAGAGGCATCGGCTAACAGTGCCAAAATAGCTACCACCAAGGCTGCTGAAGCCGCAACGAGCGCTTCTAATGCTGCAGTTAGCGCGAAAGCGGCAGACGATTCGTATAAGGCCCTTGTGAACAATGATCTTCCTAAGAAAGCCAATCTATCTGGAGCCAATTTTACCGGAGCCATTACTGCCCCTACCGCAGCTGCGGGGAGCAATACCACCCAGGTCGCGACCACGGCCTTTGTCCAGACAGCCCTTGCGGCCATGGTGAATGGCTCTCCGGCGGCGCTTGATACCCTAAAGGAACTGGCAGCAGCCCTTGGAAACGACCCTAATTTTGCAACCACCGTTACGAACCTGATAGCCACCAAGCTGGATAAAACAGGAACGGCTGTCAAGGCTACGGCGGATGCAGCGGGGAATACCATTACAGCCACCTATTCCACTAAAAGCGAACTGTCACAGCATGTCGCGACACTTTCTAAGGTGGCCACCAGCGGGAGTTACAAAGACCTATTAAATCAGCCGGCCATCCCTTCTAAAACGTCTGAGCTTACTAATGATAGCCGGTATGTGTCGACGGATACTTCTGGAAATGTAGTACTGACCGGGGCACTTCATGCTACCCAGGTGTTCAACGCAGTATACAACGACTTGGCGGAATTCTTTAGGCGAGGGGAAGAGACGGAACCGGGGGATATCATTGCCCTGGATGAATCGTCTCCCTCTGAGCAGTATAAGAAAGCCACAGAAAATTCAAAGGCTGTTGTTGGTGTTCACTCCAATGAGTTTGGACAAATCCTTGGTGGGGTAGAGCCACCTGATGGAGAAAACTTTATCGAGTACAATTTGTTCTATTTTATTCCGGTATCACTTGCCGGCCGCGTCCATGTCAAAGTATATGGAAAGGTAGTCGCAGGGGACTTCATTGTCCCTTCCGATATGCCGGGGATTGGAAGAAGCGCCAAGGATGGAGAGTCTTTAAAGAATACCGTAGGAATAGCTCTTCAGACGGATAACAATGAAAATGTTCGCCGTATTCGTATTTTGGTTAGGAGGTAAGTCATGAAATATTTGAAACGAAGAACCAGCACCATCTTTATTATGCTGGGAAATAGCTGCAATATGAACTGCCGGTATTGCTTGCAGCACCCGCTGGTTCATGAACCTCTTTCCTCAGACATTAACCCGGACATCTATGAGTTCATAGAAGAGTGTGCTAAAGAGAATGGAGAGACGCCAGTGCATCTGCAGTTTTACGGCGGTGAACCTCTTCTCTATTTCAGTACCATTAAAGCCATCGTGGAGCACACAAAGAACCTTCATTGTTCGTATGGCATCATCACGAACGGCCGGGCCTTGACGGATGAAATGGTCGAATTTTTCAATGCCTATGATGTGCCGGTCATGATTTCCTGGGACGGACCGCATGTATTGGAGACCAGAGGCTTTGATTCCTTAAATCCTATGCATCCTCTCCGGCGGCGCATTCTAAGGTTAAAGCGTCTGGGTTTAACGGCTGTTATCTCGGCCAAAGCCTATCCAAAGGAAGTCTTAGAGGCTATGCAGGACGTAAGTGATGAATACTATAGGCTTCATGGCTACCAGGTCATGGTCAATCTGGATACTATCTTTGACACCGGCATCGCAGACAAAAATCTCCTCTCTGTTGACTATGGCCGGGTGGAAAGAGAAATGCAAGATCTGTCTATTCTCTATTTAGAAAGCACGCTCTCTCAAAAGGAACAAAGGAAGGACTACACGAAGCTCTCTTTTATAGGGAGCCTTTTTTATGCCCTGAAATCTTTCTATCTGGATGGGAATGGTGCTTGGAATAAGGTGACTTGTTCCTGTGGAAATGGATATACCACCCTTAACATGGATCTCAAGGGAAACCTGTATCCATGCCACAACACCAGCGAAAAAGCGGGGAGCATTTATGACAGTCTCTTTTCCTACCTGAACCAGATATGGGCAAGTGACCCAACGAAGAGGCACAAAGAAGGATGTATGGACTGTTTGGCGGTAGCGTTCTGTAAAGGCGGATGCAAGCTTGTAAGTGATGAAGCGCGGGAGAAAACCTACTGCCGGCTTAAAAGGGCCATGTTTGTTCCAGTGATTTCCACCTTTCAAAGGTATGGAGAACAGTTGGTAGGTGATTCCCATGGCGGATAAAAATGGGGTCATCAAGCAAACATCCTTTTCTTCTGACTATACACAGGGCACAAAGGTGGTGCCAAAGCACATCCAGGAACTTAGGGCCGCTATCGCTTCTCTTTCTATTTATGCAGCAAAGGTGGATAACTGCGGGAATTGCGTGTATTGCCAGTCCTGTCAGAAATGCCAGACATGCCAGGGCTGCCAGAGTCAGAGTTGTCAGAACTGCCAAACATGCCAGAAGTGCCAAAGCTGCCAACGCAGCAATTGTAACTGCGGTGACGATGGCGGCGGCTCTTAAGAGGTGAGAATATGGCGTATACCGACGAAACGTTAAGTAAAGGCATAGCGGTAAAAAAGGCCCATCTGACAGAGCTTACCACGGCTATCCAAAACCTGGCTACTTCGAAAAAGGTAACCGTGGATCTATCTACATTAAATTATGGGACAATCCTCTCATCAGATATAGGGGCGATCCAGAAAGCCATTCATTGCTTGGAAGCGGCTTTCTCTGAAAATTGCTGCCAGGCGAATTGTTGTCAAACTTGCCAGGGATGCGAGAGCTGTCAGAACTGCCAGACGTGCCAGAAATGCCAAACCTGTCAGTCTTGTCAGCAGTATAAGTGCCAGTCGCAGTGTAATTGTAACTGCAGTAATTGTGATTGCGGTGATGATGGAGCATAAGGAGGATATATGATTATTCGAGGAAACATACAGACTATGCAGGGCCCTGTACCTGTGGAATCTATCAAGGAAGGAGACCTTGTGATTGGGATGAACCATGTCCCTTGTGAGGTTACAAAGGTGACAAAGGAAGAGGTGGCCAAGGCTTCCTCTTTTGCCTTAAATTCGCACCTTCTGATTTCCGAAGGAACCCGGGTCAAGACGGTCTATGGGATGAAGGAAGCGGCCGGCGAGTTTTTACTGGTGGCCACAAATGGAGCGGAGGTGCCGGATTCCATTTCTGATGAAGAAGGAACCTTTACTGGCTATGAAATCTATGCAGAAGGCACGGAAGTGCTGATGGTTGATGATTATGGAGTGGAGGTAGGCAAATGTTAAAAATCTTATACAACGCAGCAAGCAATGCAGAGGTGACCGGGAAGATTACCCTTCGGGGCTCGTTCCTGAGTATCTCCGCTAAAAACACAGAGGACGGGATTGTTGGCCAGGATTCCGTTGAAGCCATGCGGTCCTACAACTCATATATCTTTGTTAGGGCTCCAGGTTCCAAGGTCAAGAACTTTCGTACCATTACCGGCTCTGACTACAAGTTCCTGGATATGAACCGCCTGGGGGTAGCTATCAAGATGGACTATACAGACATGATCCAGCTCTACTCCAAAGGGGACGTCATCCAGGTGGATACCGGTATGGTTTGCGGCACGGAAAGGGACATCATCATCCGTGTATTTGAAGGTATGAAGGGCTCCTTTGAAGTGGATGCGGATATAGACTATGAAGTCGGGGAGTTTAACAGCAAAACTCTTCCACAAGAAACCCATCCTCGCATGACTCTTTGGGATAGCTACAGTGTGACTATCAACGGAGTAGAGTTCCATGCAGATAGAAAAGGGAACATCCTGCAGGGGGATTCCTCTGTGCCTCTTATCCCTAATAAAAATGGGGAGCTTATCCTGGAAGTGGAAAAGCACAAAGGGGCCTTCGGTGAAAAACTTACCCGGCCCATTGATAATGAAGAAATCTTCTTGGAGAGCTCCTGCGGCCTTCTGGAAACAAGGCGCGTCCGCCTGGTGAATGGTAAAGCCTCCGTTCGCTTATTGACCTTTGGATATACAGGGCCTTTTAAGCTGAAGCTCGGCCGAAAATGGTATGAAGTGTGGAATGATTATAGTTTCATCGTGGGGCAGGGATAATGGAAAAGCTAACGATTTACCTCGGAAGCCGGTGCAATCTAAACTGTGCCTATTGTCACCGGGTGGCGGATACAGAGGAGCCTTCTATTTCAGAGAGCCTTCTTCGCTACATTCGGAAAAAGAAGGCTCTTTCCATTCGCTTTATCGGCGGGGAGCCTACCCTTTACATGGATGAAATCCGGAAGGTAGTAGATACCGCCCCAGGCGCTTCTTTTAGCATTACTACAAATGGTGTCCTTTTTGAAAAGTACAGAGACTATTTCTTAAAGCATCATTTTCATGTTTGCCTTAGCTTTGATGGAAGCCAAGAAAGTCTTAGAGGCTATGATCCTTTCCAGAAGGTCTTGGATTATCCCTGTGTGGCAGTCTCTTGTACCCTCTATCACGGGAACACGGACTTCACCCAGATTCTCAAGAGTTTTGCTGCAAAGGAAAAGATTATAGGGCGGAGCCTTTCCTTTTTTCCTCATATCATGCACGTAACATCCAAGGAAAACGCTGTCTTTGCTCTGACCCGTGAGGACTTTAGAAACATTGCTCGGCAGTGGGAAACTTGCGTGACAGAGCTTGTAGATAGCTATGAAAAGCGGGGGATTATCAACGACAGGTACATGGGCCTCTTTTGGAGTCTCTACCAGAGAGAACAGGCCAAGTACCGATTTGGAGAAACTTACTGCGTGAACCATCGGGTGAAGAAGTGTGATGCCAGTGGCCGCTTCTTTACCTGCTTATACCTTCGAAATCAGGTTCTCCCGGCGGTGAGTCCAATAAGGCGCCAGAAGAGAATTATGGAGGCAAAGTTCCCACACTGCTGGCATTGCCTTGTGTACCCGTATTGCGGCGGGGCTTGCATCAAAAGCCGGCAGCATGAGCTGGAGTGCTATTTCTACAAAAGGCTTTATACCTGGTGGCTGTCTTTTTGTAAAGCGCATCGAAAGGCCATTGATGAGTTAGGAGGAACTATATGAATTTATTCATTTTTCCAGACGCAGTAAACCGGAACGGGAAAGGGGAGACCATCAAACTCAATGTGGTGGATGGCTCCTTTTATTTTTATCACGGGGAAGATTTCGTCTGTGTGGATACCACCTTGCTTAGGGACGGGTCCAGTACCATGGTGGTGCTTAATACCCTGACGGATAAGCTGTATGTTCTCTATAACTTTAGAGAGCTTTTGGAAGTGTTGGACATGACGCCTTCTGAGATGCTTTCAACTCTGGCGCAGAAGGGGTTTATGCAGATTGATAAGTCCGGCGGAAAGCTTTATGTGAAAGTATTCCTCCTGGCTGGTGATTATGAGCTTGAAAGCGACACCACAGATTTTTCCAAGTATAAACACTGCACGGCTGATTTTATCCATCCTCTGGACTACCAATACAGCTGGACTATTCATCAGGTGAAAGGAAGGCTTGAAGGAGAGTGTTTGCATTTGTCCTTCTGTATGGACAGATCCGATTTCTGGGTGAACCCCGTTTATATCAGCCACGCCGGCCAGACACAGGAGGTGCATCAAGGCCAGAATACAGTGAGATTCAAATACAATCCAACAGAACAGGTTTATTTGGGGAATCCCGATTGTAGGTATAAAGGGCGGGCTATCGATTTGGCTCGCCTTTTAAGTGGAGGTGATTAGATGAACGAGTTAGGAAATGCACTGCGGAATCTGTATGATATGTTTCCGGTTAAAGCGCTGGCCAGCATGCTTATGGTGATTGCCATGGATAGCCGGGCTATTATTTTTTATTCTTTCGCTTGGCTGGTTATCCTTGACTGCTTCACCCGATGGCTGGCTATCAGCTACAAATATGCGGTAGAGACAGGGGTGGAGAGGCCTTCTCTGTATAAGGCTTTTGTAGGCATTCCGGCGGCAAGGCGCGCTGGGCTTATTCGGAGTGATGTGATGAGGGAGCAGGGAGTCACCAAGCTCCTTCTCTATAACATTTGCGCCATTGCAGCTGGAGCTTGCGATCTGATTTTATTTGAACTCCATAGCCCTATGTGGTTTATGACCGTGGTGGTAGGGTATCTGGCGCTGACCGAATTACTGTCTATTATTGAAAACTTAAGTGATGCGGGTGTGGAATCTATGGGCCGCTTGGTAACGAAACTCAAAGGGAGGTTATGACGATGGAGAGAGGCATTGATGTGTCAGAGAACAATGGCACAGTAGATTGGGAGGAAGTGGCAGCTGAGGGCATTTCCTTTGCTATCATCCGCCTGGGGTACGGACGGGGCCATCTAGATTCTATGTTTTACGAGAACTACAACGGAGCCCTGGCCGCCGGCCTCAAGGTAGGCGTCTACTATTACAGTTATGCTCTAGACGAGGCGGCAGCAGAGGCAGAAGCCAGGTACATGCTGGAAATCTTAAGAGACGCAGGTATCGCACCGGAGGACCTTGCCATGGGCTGCTGGTTCGATATGGAGGACGCTGATGGCTATAAGGCTCGTCACGGTAACCCGGGTGATGATGTGATTACAGAAATGTGTTTCCAGTTTATCCTGGAGTGCAACCGCCAGGGGTATTCCTGCGGCGTGTATGCAAGCCTTGACTGGCTCTTGAATAAAATCGACGTAGATTCCTTTGCCGACTATGTTCCCTTCTGGTGTGCAGAGTGGGGAGACAGCTGCTCTTTTGACAGGGCAACTCTCTGGCAGGAAACGAATCAGCTCGTCATTGGTGGTCAGGAATTTGATGGAGATTATCTGCTATGACATGGAGGACCTATGAAGACATTAAAAGGTATCTGCTTTGCTTCGTGCTTGGCGCTGCTCTTGGCTTTGCCGGTGGCTTCCTATGCTTCAGAGAAAACGTACCAGGTGACGGAGACGGAATTGGGAAAGCTCGAGGACAACTTGAATCAGCTTCAGAAAGTGAACGAAGAACAGAAGAAGAACTCGGAAACGCTAAAGACAGAGCTGACGGCATCGCAGAGCAAATTGAAGAAGGCAGAAACGGAGTCAGTGAGGCTCAGCGAACAGCTGACCGGCTTGAAGAAAACAGCGATAGAGCAGGAAGCCTTATTGGAGAAAGCCAATCAATCCTTAGCGGAATACGCGAAAGAGGAGAAGAAGGAAAAGGAGAGACTTAGACTGCAGCGGGATCTGGGGTGGGGTGTGGCCATCCTGGCCGCAGCGGCCTATATAAAGAAATAGAAGTAGCCCCATGGAGGTATATGGCCTCTGTGGGGCTTTTTTCTGTTTTTGTCGATAAATCGACTTGCTATTATCTGTCTTTAGAGTGATATATATACACAAGAAAAGGGGAAACACCCCAAAGAAAGAAAGGAAAACAAAATGAGAACAATCATTGAACTGAACGGCAAGAAAATGAGTAAGAAGGCAGCAAGTGAAAAATTCGGAAAAGAGGAAATGGACAGATGATTCGCGAAGCAAAGGAAGCCTTAGCCGAAGATCCATTAGAAGAAACCAGCTGGTGGATGGGCGAGGGGATGCTTAGCATAACCTTCAGGTAAACAATACAAAGGGCCGGAAAACGGCCTTTTTTTTATTTATCTAAATTTAGCACGAAGGCCGGCTAGGGTTATATCAATATCGAATGGGTTCTTCTTATCGGCCACTATTAAGATATAATATAAGATATATATAAAGTACGGAGAAAGCGGTAGCATTATGCCAGGAGGTTTGGGGGAATGAATCGGGCGAGCGAGATTGCCAAAATCATAGGCTGCACAAAAAGCAATGTTTATTATTTATTGAGGAAAGGGCATATCAAGAAAACATATACTGATGATGGCTGGATTGTGACAGACGAAGCTGTTCAAGAATATCTGAAGAGCCGAAAACCTAACACATTCACACTGCAAAAGGGACAGAAGATCGGTTATTGGACAGTGCTTGAACCAAGAATTTATGGAAGTGATAGGTATATAGCACGATGCCAATGCATCTGTGGCGCGATTAAAAATGTGGACATTAAAGATTTAGTATATGGAAAGAGCAAGTCCTGTGGCTGTCGTAGAGGTGAAAACCAAACGGAAGAGCAAAAAGAGGGCAGGAAACAGGGAAAAGCTATTATACATAGCCTTCACCAGGAAGGGTTAATTTCTAAATATATAGGAAGAAAACCGAGCCGCAATAGCAGCACTGGGCATCTTGGCGTTTGCTTGCGAAAGAGAGATCAAATGTACCAGGCACACATAACGGTCAACAACCGTTGTATTTCTTTAGGACGATTTAAGAACCTGGAGGATGCTATTGCAGCCAGGAAAGCAGGGGAAGAAAAATATTTTAGGGATAAACAGGATAGAGATGATGAAATAAAAAAGGAACATCGAAACAAGAAACTTCTGATTGAGACCTGATTTTGCTGGGCTATTTCAGTAACTCCTTATATTCGGGTATGAGAAATTTTATATCGCATCAAAAACATTTCTATAAAGGACATAAGCTGTCATTCCGCCTTGCTATAATACAAGAAAGTGGCAGTTCTGGATGAGGGCTGAATACTCTATAAAAGGAAGCACTACTGAGGGAGGTATGAAAATGAAGAAATTTTTATGTGCTCTTGTTATTGCAGGCTCGCTTGGCATCTTTCCGTCATATGCGGCGGTAAACAGTGGGCAGGAATCTGACACAAATTGGGACGTCACATATCCTGTAGTTTCTATCGAAGGCAATGCGGAAGCCCAGGATACTATCAATGCTGACCTTAATGACTATTTAGAGCAGCTACGAGAGGACTTCCAGAACGGTAAATACTACATTTGCAAAGAATATTACACAGTCCATTATGAGGATAATGACGTTCTTTCTATTTCAATCTACCAGCTTCGTCTACCTTATGGTGCTAATGGTAATCATTCAAATAGCTTTGACCTTGTATATGATAAGCATAGTGGGGCAAGAATCCCTCTGGATAATTACGTTCATGTGACAGTAGATGATTTGGATCAATATAAGTGGGGACACAGTTATGACCAAAAAGGCAATAAACTAAAATATGAAAATATGTGGAGAACTCCTTTAAAGGAAGTTCCGACTAATTATTTTTTGACTGGTGGCGGAGTAGTATGTATGGTGTTCAGGCCGTATGAATTAACTGCTGGCGCTTTTGGAAGCTGCTACATTGAGCTCGAACCGGATTATATTGAATATCTAAATAGAAAAAATCAGTGGTAATTAGGTGGGAGTGATAAATTATGAAAAAGTTACTCATCGCAACTCTTCTTGCATCGACCTTATCAGCAGGCACCGCTTTTGCAGCTATTCCAGGCTTATCTTTAAACAAGGCAAAACCAGTCAGCTTCCAGGACGTTACTCCGCAGACTTATTCCGAATATTGGGAAGAAGGAAAATCTTTTAAATCCAACGGAAATCAAGAATACCCTGATTTGTTCAGTAGACAGTGGCGCAAAGCATCTATCAACTCCATTTCCTTAGTCACTCCAAGAATGATTGTTAGCTACATTTCTTTTACTGGTGAAAAGAGACTGCTGGACGTTCCGGCAAACTTTGAATCTATCATGGAAAAATATAACGACTTGGTTTATGTTGCCACATGGACGGATTTTTCCAGAGAAGGTGGCAGTGTCCTGTTTGGCGGCGGTGCCATTGCTCCCCAGCTGCCTACACAAAGACTTGTCATAGACAAAGACGGCACGATTATCCGTCCTGTACCTATGCCAAAGGAAATCGAGGATTTGATGCCCCATAGCTTTGGCCTCGTTTACTATGCGTTCCCGTGTAGCGTTATTTTAAATGTGCCATATACCATTCGTTGGGTAAATGGATACGGGAATATCCTCAACATGGACGCGACGGATAAGTTAATAAGGAGCCTGGCAGATGATGAGTTCCATTTCTATAACTCTAATAAAGGAGTAGAAAGCGGATTTATTATCGAGGACGAGGAATAATCCAATATAAGTGCGATTCCCACAATATTTTTATTTCATATGACAACCGTTGATGATGCAGCTGGAAGGGAAAACAATTTAAAAATAAGGAGGGTGTAATCATGGGCTTATTTGATTTAGTGAAAGGAAGCAATTCTTCATCTGATGGCATGCGCCCCAGCCCGGTACGCGAGTTTTTAGGGTAGGAATTATATGCTATCGATTGCCGCGGCGCCAATCTTTATGTACATGAAAATGCTGTTGTGATCGATAAGACCGGAGGCGGATTGTGGAATTTAGGAGATAACAATTTCAAGGTTATACCCTTCAAATCTATCATAGCTATTCAGGCCAAGTTGAAATCCACTGTCCTTAATGGGTACATTGAATTTGAAACAGCCAACAGCCCACTCAGTATTGGTAGCGATAAGGCTGAACGTAATAGTGAAAATAGCGTCATTTTGAGTGGGACTGAGGAAAGATATCAGCAGGCCAAAGAGGCACTTCAATATATCTTTGACCATATCTGTAAGTGATTGAGTGGAGGCCTGTGTGCTTTTCTGACGGAGGAATAGTATGGAGAACAGTCGTTGCTGTTATGTAGGGACGGTCGCTGAATTTCAAAATTTGAATGAGGATGACTGGAAAGATTATATGATTCATAGGTTTCACCAAGTTTATCCAGACTTTCCTCTCGATGAGGATGAAAATAGGGGACAGGTTAAAGCCTGGAAGAATTGCTTTAAAGTCATGCAGAAGGCTTTGGCAAGTGCAAAGCATCCAGATACCAATTATATTGTATTTGAGTATAAGCTCCCCTATGAAGGCGGGCGCCGTCCAGATGTTTTACTCATAAGTGCGTCATCTGTGGTGGTGCTCGAGTTTAAAGATTGGGATAGCTATCATGTCTCCCAGGCTGACCAGCTCATTGGCTATAAAAGGGATTTAGAAGAATACCACTTTGCTACTCGTGGTAAAAAAGTATATCCGATCCTCGTACTAACGTTAACAAAGGGGCTTTCTTGTCAAAGGAAAGGGGTACATGTACGTTCTCCAGATATGTTATCTCTAGACTGTCTTTCATCCGAGTCCTTTGACATTAACGTATGGCTGAATTCTCGCTATGAGTCTCTTCCGTCTATTTTACAGGCTACTCGGGCATACGCAGAGAATGAGCCATTGCCTGAGATTCGGCAGGCTCGTAGTGCGGGAATTCCAGAGGCTATGGATCTTTTGCATGAGATGGTTCAATATGCTTTTAAAAACAAAAAGCATCTGCTTGCTTTTGTGACGGGAGTACCAGGTGCAGGCAAAACTCTTCTAGGACTTCAATTAGTTTATAAAGGAACAGAGCATTCTACTTTGTTTTTATCAGGAAACGACCCGCTTGTCGAAGTTTTAAGGTACACGCTTAAAAGCAAATCATTAGTCAATCGTATTTATAACATAAAAAATGAAAAGAATATAAATAGGAATGTTATCGTCTTTGATGAAGGACAAAGAGCCTGGCCAGAGGAGCCTAAGCTTCTTATCAATCTTATGACCCAATGCTTAGAATGGGGTGTTCTTCTTATATTAGTAGGAGAGGGACAAGACATACATCGGAAGGAACATGAGAGTCTACAGCCTTGGGCAGATGCATTAGCGCCGGGCTGGGATGTTGCCTGTCCTTCTAAACTTGCGCCTTTATTTAATACTGCTAAATTTGTTGAGGATAAATTAGATTTGACAGTATCCCTTCATAGTCATACAGCAGGGCAAGTTAGCAATTTTGTAAATGATATTATTTCCGGAGACACAGAGGAAGCTAAACGTTTGCGTGGTAAAATTGGTGAGAGTTTTCCCATTTACGTAACCACAAATTTATCTGTTGCGATGCAATACTGCATTGATAGATATAAGGGAGAAGATCATAAGCATTATGGTATGCTTGCTTCCTCGAAAGGCGGATATCCTCGTTATTCTGAAATTTCAAAGTCCGAATGTGGGCCTTGGTATGTTCTTCTAAGGGGCCAGGTAGGCTCTGGAGAGAACTTTGACAAGGTCGCTACAGAATTTGCTTGGCAGGGACTTGAACTGGACATGCCTATTGTATGTTGGAAGAGCGATGTTTTATGGAATGGCAAAGAATGGCGGACTGTTGACGATAAGCATTTGGAGGACAGAAAGCATCGGTTAAACAGCTACCGTGTGTTGTTGACCAGAGGGCGTGATGGAATGATTATCTATATACCTAACGAGCGCCATTTTCAGCATACATATGAGTTCTTCAGAAATTTAGGGATAAAGGATTTGGAAAATGAAAACAGTTAATGTGGTAGCTGCGGTCATTATGCATGATGGGAAAGTGTATGCAACTGAACGCGGCTACGGAGAATTTAAAGGCGGCTGGGAATTTCCCGGTGGTAAAATAGAAAAAGGGGAGTCCCCAGAGGCGGCTCTGAAGCGTGAAATTGAGGAGGAGCTTGCTACTGAAATTTCTGTGGGCCAGTACCTGGGCACCGTTGAATACGACTACCCCCTGTTTCACCTGTCCATGAGGTGCTACGTATGCACCGTAACATCAGGGCACCTGACGCTGTTAGAGCATATGGCCGCCCGCTGGCTGGATAAAGAGCACTTAGAAGATGTGGATTGGCTTCCGGCGGATAGAATCGTTGTTGAATGGATAAAACGATATTGGAAGTTGATAGAAACTCTTAAGAAATAAAAAATGAGATAGCAATACAAGATAATTTAAAAAGAAAAAATGGAGGATAATACCATGTTAAAAAGATTTATTCTTCTTATCATCATCCTTTTTTCCGTGCAAGTAACTGTTCTTGCGGAAAGTGATAGATGGGTGCCAATTAATGGGGACAAGCTGCATGCCACTCGATTTGTTGATATAAAAACTATCCAGTATGATTCAGATAGTAAAACAATCATGTTTTGGGATAAAGCTACTAAACCTATAATAGATAGCCACAAGAAAATTGTGTATCACAATCATGCCCGAGATATTAAACCTCAAGAAACGGAGTACCTTGGGGATACTGTTTTATCAAAATATAAAGTTAAACTTGATAAGTTGGATTTTTATATGATTCGAACAGTTTATTATCTTAACGGGGTTAGAAATAAGGATATAGATACAACTGAGCCGATTTTGATTAGGAAGAAGCCTGAAGAACTTACCTGGGCAGAAAAAATGTTTGGAAATACGAGAAATGAAATAAATAATGGATTTTATCTTAAGACTGATTCAGTGATTGATATGATATATGAACACGAAGCAAGGTATGTTTGCGATTATCTGAATATACCTACGAAGTTAAAGAGCAGTCCTCATAATTGGAAATTTATTTATGAAGGTCATTCAAAGATGCCAGTAAAATGTAAAGATGGAAGGGAAGGGGTAATAAACTATAATTCTAAATACTACATTTGCTCAGATTTATATGTTCAAAACTACGAAGATGGCCTTGCTAAATTTTATGTAAAGAAAATAGATATCTTTAATAAAAACCCCGCTGACAATTTTGTGGCTGTTTTTAAGGTTTATGTCGATTTTAAAAATCATAGTGTCTGGTCAGATTGGGGGCCATATGACCCGAGGCTTGTAGAAATGAATAAAAGAATGAATCCGGAAAATTATAGGGAAGTGCTACCAGGTTCCTCTAATGAGGCTATTTATAATGAAGCATTAAATATTCTATTAAACAAAAGCGCGAAGGTCGCTGGATAAAGACCACTTAGAAGATGTGGATTGGCTTCCGGTGGATAGAACCGTTGTGAAGAATTATTGGAGTACTGTATGACCTATCAAGATGTAAGGAATATAGCTGGTGAACTCGGCTGGGCCGTCAGTTTAGAAGAGGGGCGCCTTCATTTCTGCTTTTGCGGGGAGAAGGAGTACTCCTTTGCTATTTTGGCAAACTCAGCAGTAGAGCTAATCAACAAAATTCGCCTTTTGGCTTATAATTACGCAGAAGACCGGCCTTTCAAGGAAAAACTGGATGAGCTGGCCGGACTACTTATGAAGGAAATGTAATGTATGGGGGGAGGAAGCTATTATGCTGAGGAAAATACTGACATTTTTATTTGCCTTTGTAATGGTGGGGGCTTGCCACTCTTATGCAGAAGAATGGCAATACCTCGGGGATTTTACATTGCCTTCAGATTATAATTATGGAAGAGACCCTTTGATCCTTAACCATCTGGGAATCATGAAGTCATCGTATGGAAGTTATAGGTATTTTAAGGTGTATTATTGCCATAGCCATGTCGGAGATCAAGGTCAGTCTAATGAATATGTAACTTGGGGGAGTTTTGAAATAAAAGGAAAGATTGTTCCCTTAGACCCTAAAACTTTTGAACCAGAAGAAAGATCAGGCCTTTATAATTCATATGTTATTTCTGATGTAGTTATTAGAAATAAAGGGGCTTTTAGTGTTATTCCTCAGTCTTTTGCAGCATATGACTCTAGCAATGGGTCAATATTATTCCAGGAAAGTGGCGAATTGCCGCTGGAGTCTTTGTGTGCTGGCTCTGCAGCTGAATATATGATAAACCTCTCTGGCCCACATCCGACATACAAAGGGGTTATTATAGGGATTAGCCCGAAGTATTAATTATTTGATCTTTTATTGGTATTTATTTTCATAAGAAAAATTGGTGGATTATGACAAAATATTATTCTATTTTTAAAATGCTCCAGCAGAATTCAAATGGGTGGAAGACTGAAGAAGAAGTTAAAATTGACTGGATCAGGGCTATCGAAAGCGCTGTTGGAGTAAAACTTCATGCGGAAAGAGATCACAATGATTCTGATTACAATCAAGTCATTATAGAGTTTAAGAATAAAGGACTCTTTCATGGTAGTGTCAATAGTCATTATTTCAAAGTCGCAAAGGAGGAACTTTTTAAATATATTTATGCGAAAGCGAACAAGGAAGGACTTAATCCTGATAACTATATTGGAATAACCACCGATGGGGAGTATATAGCTTTTGCGCATATAGCTCCCGATAGTAAAGCTTTGATTGTAGGTCCGTTATTAAAATTTTCCGAAGAAACTACTGCTTTAGTTTTTGACGCGGTAAAAGCATCAAGTAGAAGAGTGCTTTCTTCAGATAATTTAATTGAAGATTTTGGGCATAATTCCGAAAATGGTAGCGATATGATGCAGGCGCTTTCAATTGCTTTAAATTTTTATCTTGATAAGATAGAAACTAATAAAATTAAAATGCTTTATCAGGAATGGAAAGCTTTATATGGTCAAGTAGCAAATCTAAGTGTGGAACAAATCAAGTCAGTAAAAAAGAAAATTGGTATTGACCTGGGTGGCTCTGATGATGCATTATCTCGTTTACTATTTGTGATTCATACTTACAATTCTATTATCATTAAATTTTTAGCAGCTGAGCTCATTTCTCAAATTAGCGAATTTACGACATATACCAATTTCTCACAAAATTTGCTGAATTATAAATCAGATAAGTTTTTTGAGATGCTTGATATGGATATTGAACATGCCAAGCTTTATGATAGGCAGCATATTCATGGGTTTGTAGAGGAACCTTTGTTTAGTTGGTATATCGATGTCTGCCGTATGGAAATGGGAAACTCTTATTCTACACACATAGAAAGATGCATTAAAAACATATTGGGAAAATTATCCTATTACAAAATGGATGATCTTTCACATGCACAAACAAATGATAAATGATATATTAAAAAATTTTTATCAAAACCTAGTACCTACTGTTTTAAGAAAGAGTCTTGGTGAATTTTATACGCCGGATTGGCTTGTTGATACATGTTTAAAACAAGTTAGACATAGTTTTTCTGATCTCCGATTTCTTGATAGCGCCGCAATGAGTACGAAGGTGCTGGAGGCTGTAAAGAAAAAGATCGATGAGGAATCCAACGGCGTAGTGCCAGATTACACGAAATACCATCTTGCAGGTGCTATGCTCTCCTACATTCGACATACTGATTCTTTCAATGAAGGGTTGTACTTTGTCGACGAAAGCATCGACTGCGACCAGTACCGGAATGTGTTCCACACGATTTTCATGGTGATGGATCAGGAACAGCATTACAAGAGAATGATGGAAGAAGTCGGATAAAGCACATATAAAAGGTAACTTTGAGTGATATAAACCTGCTGTGTGTAACAGCAGGCTGTATCTCTCTCTTTAGCTTGGAATAACAATTGCGCAAGATCGAAGTGCCAATGGTTATTTAGTGAAAACCAGATATGCGTGTCCGTGTGGACGTGGATATATAGAAGAAAAACAGGATTATACACCGGGTTTTGTGATGGAATTGCATTTCTGCACTGTAAGGAATGTGAAACCAAAATACTATATTGAATTTGGCAATAGTGAACTTCATTGGGAGCTGTTGCCGATCACAGAAAAGCAAAAGCATTTGAAATACAATAAGGAGGAACTTCAAATGGTAAGACGATCACCGTACAGCAATGTTAGGAAAACGAATCAAATTAGAGCGGCTCACGTAAAAGGAATGGGAGATGTCGTTTTTAAAGGATTTCAATGCCTTAATCCTGAGTGTACAGAATTTATATTTGCACGCGAGGATGAGATAGGTGAAGACTTCAAAATTGTTTGTCCTAAGTGTGGATATGTCCATGAGTCAGGTGGCGAGACAAAATTCTACGACTATTCAATGGATGTAAATGATGATGATGGAAAACCAGTGTCAACAGCCACTGGTGAATTTACCATTTTGCATGACGATTATATAGCTGAGGCACAGGAATACAAGTATTGCATTGTTTGTAATACGATGAAGCCACTTGAGTTTTTTGATCATCATTCCGCGCGCGCTTCCGGTAGACAGGGAGAATGCCGCTTATGTAAGAAGGAGTATAACGCAATTAAAAATGGTACGAGGCTGACTGACCAACACCGTGAGGCTGCTCAGAAACGTAGGCTTCTCTTGGATGTTGCAGGTTCACCTAAGATTAATAGCAAAGAAATAGAGGAGCGATATCAGCATAAATGTTTCAATTGCGGAAAAGATCTGAGTAATATTACAGATAAACGAGAAAAACCTCTCGATCACACTTTGCCGGTGTATTATCTATGGCCGCTTTCGACGGAAAATGCCACATTATTATGCCGCACGTGCAATGGCAATAAATCTGGCACATGGCCATCTCGATTTTATGATGATGCCCATTTAAGAAGGCTTTCGATTCTAACAGGCTTTGATTATGATCTTTTAGCAGGAGAGCCCCAATATAATCCTGAGGCTATAGCCGCTCTGCACGATTCAGAGAAAGTAGATGCATTGCTTGAGAAGTTTGCTGCATACATGCCAGAAGTAATGAAACTTAGAAATAGAATTCTACGTGATACAGGATTTGACTTCTTCTCTGTTTCGAAGAATATATCTGATGCTTATGTCCGTCAGGCGGATGAGATGTATCATTCAGGGAGTAAAGGAAACGAGTAAACACAGTATATAAGTATTGACTTCTCACTACTTTTATGGTAATATCACAACCGAGTTTGAAAGACATGGAGGCTAAGATGGCTTTTACATATAAACTTTTATGGAAATTACTTATTGATAAGGATATGACCAAGAAAGAGCTGATGAGAGAAACGGGGATTTCAAAATCGACCATGGACAAAATGGGGAGAGGAGAAAATGTTTCTCTTGATACTATAGACCGTATCTGCAACCATTTTGATTGCAAAATCGAAGATGTTCTGGAGCACTATGGGTCAGAGAAAGAGACAAATAGGAAATGAAAAAGACCTACTCTAAAGCAGCTGCTGGGACATTCAAGCTTAATAAACAGGAACCAATCCATCGCTGGTATTCTTACCTCGAGGGGTATTCATCATGTTTGGTCGATGATGTTTTAAAATCAGCTAATCATCAGACAATAAGAACCATTTATGATCCTTTCTGCGGCACAGGAACAACAGCAATGGTTGCAGCTAAATATGGAATAACATCGTACTACAGCGAAACGAATCCTTTCATGCGTCTTGTGATAGAGGCAAAGATTAACTGTGTAAAAAGGCTGCGTGAATCAGGACTAAAAGCAGAAGGGTTAAGGCTTTTACTAAATTCAGTTGAAAGTTACTATACTCCGGATGATGTAGGATTTCCAACATGGGACGGCTTTGAAAAGTATTTTGAGCCCAGACCGCTACGTCAGATTCTTGACCTTCAAAACATAGTTTTGAAAGCGGAAAATGATGATACAAGGCAGATTGCAAAAGTTCTTTTGGCATCCGTAATTGTTCGTGCATCAAAAATGACCAGGCAGGGTGATTTACGATACGCAAAAAACAATGAGAAGACTGCACAAGATCTGGACGTCGTTACAAATTTTAAAGCTAAAATAATAGAAGCGATAGCAGATATCGAATCAGAGACATGGCCTATTCTTGCGGGGACTTCATGCTTAGCCGAAGATGCAAGGGATATTGAAGCCAATGACATTATAGATTGTGTAATTACTTCTCCACCATATCTTAATGGGACGAATTATGTTCGTAATACAAAGCTTGAACTTAAGTTATGTGAGTTTATTAAAACAGAAAAAGATTTGCCAGCATTGCACTCTAAAGGAATTATTGCTGGGATCAATAGCGTATCTAAACGGACATCGGGTTTTACTCCATCAGAATTTGCTGCACCTTATGTCAGTGAACTTGAACCTGTAGCATATGATAAGCGAATTCCAGTAATGGTTGCTGGGTACTTTCATGATATGGAAAGTGTAATAGAACGCCTATCTATCGCCATGCGTGATGGTGCCATTTTTGTAATGGATATAGGCGATTCTCAATTTGCAGGGGTTCATATCCCTACGCATGAGATCCTTTCGAGAATTTGCAGACAATACGGATTTATTCTATACAAACAAGATATTCTTCGTCAAAGACGTTCTAAGAATGGAATGATCTTATCACAACGTCTTCTTGAATTTAGACTTTGTAAGGATTCATCACGTAATAAGTTCTGCGATGAAGCGCAGAAGTTTATGCAAGAAATGCCTTATAGAAAGACACCATATGCTGGTAGAAACTGGGGGCATCCATGGCATTCTTTATGTTCTTATCACGGGAAACTGAAACCATCCATAGCACACTTTATGATAAGCGAGTTTACTTCGACCGGAGATGTTGTGTTAGATCCTTTATGCGGAGTGGGCACGATTCCTTTTGAAGCTTGCTTACAAGGAAGACATGGAATTGGCAACGATCTTAGTGAGATGGCTTATATTGTAACTAAAGCTAAATTGGAGCATCCTACTTTTGATGATTGCAAAAGTGTATTAAATACTCTGCAAGAATACATTGAAAGCAATAAGCAGGCTTCCTTTGTAGATGAAGGAATTGAGCGATATAAGTCTTTTGGCTTCAATGGAAAAATTGAAGACTATTTTCACCCGGAAACTTTTAGGGAAATTCTATGCGCAAGGTGCTTCTTTGTTGGACGTATTTCTAATATTACAGCAGCAGAAGCTATGATTTTCTCTTGCTTTCTACATGTGTTGCATGGAAATCGACCGTATGCCCTCTCGCGAAGATCTCACCCATTGACGCCATATGCTCCAAGTGGAGATTTTGTTTATAAAAATGTGATTGAGCACATTAGTAATAAATTAAATATTACATATAATCGTGGCAACTTTGATGGCTTTGTGCAGGGTAATGCCGTATATGGAGACTATAGTCTTCTAAAAGAACATCCTGATTCAGTTGATGCAATTATTTGTTCTCCTCCATTTGCTGATTCAATCAGATTTTATATGCAAAACTGGATGCGACTTTGGCTATGTGGCTGGGAAGAACAAGATTATAAAAAAGCAGAATCCGTTTTTCTGGATCAGCGTCAGAAAAAAGATTTCGATATATATCTTTCTTTTTTTGAAATGTGTTCGACTGTCTTGAAATCAAAAGGAAAGGTTATTCTTCATCTTGGAAAAACAAGCAAGATAGACATGGCTGAAGAACTATCCAAGCGTTCTGTAAAATGGTTTGACGAAGTGTATAGAGCTAATGAAGATGTCCAGCTTCTTGAAAAACATGGAATTAAGGACAAGGGAGGAACAATAGACCATCAATTCTTATTTTTAGAAAAGAAATGCTAATGTGGTAAGTTATAATCTTCTGTAGTCATTTTTTCTCGATGAATTTGCTGTTCTAAGACATTGTCAGGTTCCAGTTAAAGCGATCAAGCTCGAGTGAAGTATCGCGGCCAAGAAGGAACGATAATTGGAATCAATGGGAACCGATAATGGTCTCTCTTGATGACGGGAAATATGTGGATTCCTACGACACGTCGCGGCTTGAGAGAGAATGGCGACGACGATTAAATCGTTCAACGCTAGCCATACTTTTTAACGATTGCAGATTGGGGGGTGTCGTTTTTGACTACGGCACAAAAGGTCATATCAGTACAGGGCCACAGACGTGCTCCCGTTCTACGTCCTGAAACGCAGAAAAGCCCAGAAACAGCGGGGTTTCCGGGCTAAAAGCACATACGGGCATTGTATCAAAGATGAGGTCTTAATAGATCCTTGTTGTGGTTCAGGTTCTTTTCTGTTAGCAATTATCAGGAAAATTAGGATCGAAGACCACGGTGATGCGAAAACAACATTACATAGAATTTTAAATAATGTATGGGGGTTTGATTTAAATCCATTGGCTGTTCAAACTGCAAGAGTTAATTATTTAATAGCTATTGCTGATTTGATAAAAAAGGTGCCAGGAACAGATATTGAAATTCCAATTTTGCTTGCCGATGCCATTTATTCTCCAGCTCCAGATCC
>ERZ1023639.120-NODE-120-length-32644-cov-16.520360_pt1 | contig 32644 bp, 34 predicted proteins | sample MGYA00380334_ERZ1023639 | MGnify/ENA primary metagenome ERZ1023639 (study PRJEB33179, sample SAMN07448971) | human gut metagenome | biome: Human-gut; feature: Human associated habitat; material: Faeces | host: Homo sapiens | place: India: Bhopal | collected...
CTTGGTGGTTCGCCGCCATCGGCTTGCCGAAGTTTGCTTCGGAGCAAGCCGATGACAGCGAGGCGCCGAAGGGCGCAGCACTTGCATCACGACAAGGGTTTTATTTGTTTTTGTCAAAAATATGGTAATCTCAAGTTATCCTCTCAAACCACATGGTTTGTCGGCAGTGCCAATTTTTGTAAACGAATCCCTGTCACTATCATCGTCTCTGGGAATTTTAATCTATCCGCCAATAACGCGCCATTATGACTTTAGGGAAGTGTCAACATAGTTGAGCTGGTTGGTGCGTGGCAAGTTCTCTGCCTCACTAAGCAGCTGTTTGAACTTGGTAATACGCTCTGCCTTCATCTGGCCCCGCTTGAGCAGTTTCTTACTGTGCTTGAACCAGTCAAACAATACCAAGTCCTCGGCACGATGTTTTGACGGGCGGCGCTTGTTCTTCGCCATGTAATCCATGTACGCCTGCCACTTCTGGTTCCACAGATCGTCCTGCTTTACGGCCTTACGCTTCGACACAATCAGCATGTTTTGAGTCCTCAGTATTCTGAATGGGAGTCACCATTTCTAAGGTTGAACAAACGCCAGATACTCGTAACCATTCTTATGGGAGCATTCCATCATCTTATACACTACTTCACTTCCGTTTGGTAATGTAAAGAATAGTGAGCGAGAACGTTCACCAGTGATACGTTTGTCAAACAATACTTTGTAGTATGCATTTACATATTTCTCATTAATACGTGAGCAGATGTAGTCCTTCACGATTTTGCCTTCACGCCAATCATTGATAAAACGTGGTAGCCAAACATATCGTTTGATACGCACATGTATCTCATTGTCGTTCTCAATAATCTTTTTCAGAGCATTGTAATAAGTTCCATCTTTGTCCTCAATCTCATGCTGGCTATCTGATGGATAGAACAATATGTCGTGCACCGCCTTTACGTCAAAGTAGTAATGGGGATGGATATATCCTACATCGAAGCCTTTGAGTGTCATTTCACAAGCCAATAGTTTTCTGTCCCGTTGGCTCATACTTTTTATCTTATACCAGATATCTTCGTATGTCATACTTTATTAATCTAAAGATCCTGCATTATCTATTGATAGGCCACTCTTGATAGATGGTATGTTGTGATAACCATCATGATAGTCTTGTCTAGGATCTTTTATTGAAGAGATTCTGCTCTTGAATTCTTCAATAGATTTGACATCAAAAAGTTTTTTTACCTTTGAGAAATATCTCATTGATACTATTTTTGGCAATACTTCTATCTGATTGTTGTAGATACTAAGTGTCGGATACCAATGATGAGGAATTATATCGTTTTCTTTACTGTGTTCATAATAATACGACATGTAAAAAAGCAATATGTCAGTCTTTACTATTTCAGTAAAATTTAAATTGGCAGCAGCATGGTGTTTTATCATGTCTGCAACTATGCTAACCCTATTAGTTTCCCTCTTTTTAAAATAATCCAACGTGTAGTTATATTTATTGAAATCTGTAAAATCACAATTTATAACAGCACTGTAATAGGTGTTTGAAGTAATAACAAAATGAGTCTTCAAAACCTCAGATAATATTTCAAATCTTTCATACTTTACCATTAAAGTGGCAAAATACAAAAATAATTGATAATTAAAATATCTATAGTTGTCATTTACCATATAATTAATTACTCTTCCTGAACGCAGATTTATATCATTATCACTATAGAACTGAAGTATTGCCTCGAAGAAATCAACATAGTAACCATAACTGCAAAGATTATACATTGATGTCAATTTGACAAATGAAACAAAATCATTCACTAATGGTTGCATTTCCTCTATAGTTTTTTCTACCTGTTGAACAAAATTTGTACTGTCTACATTTGCAAGATCAATCTTATAATTAGATAAAGATGATACGAAAGTATTTTTGAAGTCTGATAGGTGAGCCTCTAAATACTTATCATTGTTTTCCATAGAACGTTTAATCAAGCTTATCTTTTGTGATGTTGGAAGTAAAACAGGCAAATCTTCTTTTAGATATTCAGGCATTTCTCCTATTGGAGGTCGTTTTGTAGTTGGCTTATTATATATATCTCTGAGCAATTGGTCATACCCATTCTCAAAAATAGCTTCATCACTTAGATCTACATAAGTTCGTGATTTTACATATGTCGGGCAATATGCATTTCCGCTTTTATCTTTTTCAAATATTACTGGGATGAACTTCGTTTGATTTACTTGTCCATATACCTCGCTTGATACAATAGTGCTTTCAATGCCCACACCACCTTTTCTGTCATTGGCTTTCTTAGCATATTCCTCAGTGCAAATTAGAAGAACTTTACTTATTGTTGGATCGTTTACCATTTGCTCCATGAACACATTCTTATCCTGTCCATCTAAAAGATCCCAAATATCTATGACAACATGAACACCATCCCCAGACAGGCACTCTGCTAACTGTTGTACTTTGATTTTAAACTTTTCAGGATGCCAACTATATGATATAAACACTTTTGGGTGTTCCATAACTTCTATTATTATTGATTATTTCTTTATGTTTTTATTAATTGAGTGCTTGATTAGCATTGGTATCCATAGCAGGTTCTCGGCAGGTGATAACCAAAAGAATTGCATGATGTGACGGAATGAACGCATTCCCGTTTCCAAAGAATGCTTCCATCCGCTTTGTTGCGCTTTACGGCCATACTTGCCAAAGTTGCCATACCGCAAGACGATTGCCATGATTTTGTCAACATACTTTTTATCGGTATCGGCGAGAGTGAAGGGAAAGAACTTTTCGTTCATACCAAGAACTTCTGTCAGTATTGCACCGAATGCCTTAAAAGCACGGAGTAAGCCGAGACGTTCGAGTTTGGCTGTAAGCTCGGAAACAACTATCTCTTCATGCTTAGCCTCAAAGAACATCATCCAATCGATGAGCTGGCGCAGTGCAATGCCTTCTTTCAAGAAGTGGTGGTAGATGTGCACGAACAGATAGATGGAATTAAGAGTAGGGGGTAGTGTTGGAATCTCAACATCATTGATCTTAGCATGGTCGAGAACTTCATTAAAATAGCTTTCTATCAGTTCATCCCAGTACCGTTGCTTACTCCCACTTGCAAAGACTGCAGTGTGATAGTGCATCTCGAATGGGACTCCATCCTTGGTAAATTCCAAATGTTGACCGGAATGGTCGTCTGTAATCGTAACTTCCTTTTCCAATAAAGATTTGGCTCTGTCCCAATCCCTCTTGAACACATAGAAGTCCACATCGCCACTCGTCCGCATCTCAGGATGGGGGTAATAGGAAGCTACCGTCTGACCTTTAAAGACAAAAAAACTGATGCAGTTATCGTGCATCAGCTTTGCCATCTTTACAGCAGCATCGTTCGTTTTCGTATTCCGTCTGACGATTTTGGTGTATTCCCCCATCCAATCCATCACTTTATCCTCAGATGGCTTAATGGCGACATCTCCAAGTTTTTGGATGCCTTGCCAAAATATGCCGACGACAGTTTGTTTCTTGGCGAAAGTCAGAAACTCTTGCCAATCAATAATAGAAACATTAGCAAAAGCTTTGGCAGTAGGATGTAAGCACCAACGAAGAAAGTCTATGTATACACTTTCATTCATGCTTTATAGAGTATTAAAGCAGACAGTTCTTATCGTTGTCTTCGAACCAGTCGTTTAAAGCCTGTTCAAATGTCCATTTAAACTTATATCCGCTGTTCTTTAATTTAGCGCCACAGATATTTGTTGAAATTTGAAGCTTACGAACACGAGCAGGACAGATTCCCATAGGAGCGCCCAATGCGCCGATTACAGCAGCAGTAGGCATGATAATCCAATTAGGAATATCAGGAATCCAAGTTTTCAATCCCGTCACCTGCTTCATAGTCTCACAGATATGCTGAATAGTGTAGGCTGGCTCGTAGCAGCAATTGTAGAGTTCTACACCATGTGGATGCTCCTCCACACGACACATCATGAATCTGACGAGCTCTTTCACATAGATGCAGGCTTTTATAGTGTCTTTACGACCAGGATATGCCATCTTGTGTCCACGTATTGCCCAATAAAGACGGGTGAAATTTCCATTCTCACCTTTGCCGAATACCACTCCAGGGCGACAGATGGTCAACTGACGATTAGATGCATCTTTTGCCTGCCAAATCATGTGGATTTTCTCCGCTACAAGTTTTGAAATGCCGTAAGCTGTGTTGGGAGTAGGCAGTGTCGTCTCAGACTTCTCATCCTCTGCTGCTCCATAAGGAGCGATGGACGAAGTAAATACGATACGACGAATGCCATACTTCTCTGCAAATGCCGTGACGTTCTCTGCACCAAGAATATTTGTTTCAAAATACTCATGATCAGGATAACCTGGAGTCCGGTGAACGGCAGCAAAGTTAAAGATGATGTCATCTTCTGTTGGAGTGAAAGGCAGGTTATCGATAGGTTTTCTAACATCACACTCAACGAAAGTAGAAGCCAGAGCCTCACCATCTTTCAATGCCTTATGGTATTTCGCATGTCCAGGTAAGGGCAATGGCACGCCTGGCTTAACGATGTCAAGGTTATATATGTTTGCCTCTGGATGAAGTTGATGAATCAGCTTCGTTAGATGTGTACCGATGAAACCGGTACCGCCTGTAATAATATAATTCATAATCACTTTATACTTGAAACGTTGATATAAATATTCTCGAGATCCTTGATTCTTTTGTCAATGAGAAAATGCTGCTCAAAATATAACTTAGACTGTTGTCCCATCTGCTGCAAGAGTCCTTCATTCTCAAGAAGCTCGTTGCAATACTCGGCAAAAGTCGAAGCTTCTAAGGGCAACAGGAAGCCATTATATTTGTCTTTAACACAGTCTTTGTTTCCTATGACATCACTTGCCACTATCGGCTTACCTAACGCCATTGCCTCTAGCACGGCAATAGGCAAGCCTTCGTAAAGTGAGGTGGTCATGTAGAACATTGCTCTGCTAACATAACCTAATGTTTCTTCATGACTACACCAAGGAATCAGTTTCATCACATTCTGAAGGTTATATCTTTCTATCAAAGACTTCATGTTGTCAAGCATCGGCGAGTAATATCCTACACCAACTAAAATGAACATTACCTCAGGATGTCTCTCATGAATCAACTTCACAGTTTCAACCATTAGTAGAGGATTCTTTTGGTATGATGGTCTTCCTACAGAAATGATGAATTTCTCGTTCTCTTTTACATCCTTGGGGAGTATAATTTCCGAATTATTAATCGATGGTATTGCATTCGGCCACGCGAATGCTTTTCCTTTTGGATAAGGAATCATATTCATTCCCAATTCCTTTTCACTCTCAGAACAAGCAAGTAAACAACTGTTTAGTTTAGCGATCTTCTCCATCAAAAGATATATTTTTCGTTTTTTGTTGCTGTCCGTTGAAAGGAATGAGAAAGCGTGAGGCGTATATAGTGATTTTGTCCTTGTTAAAAATGCCGCGAATCTTCCGATAACACCCCCTTTAGCACTATGGCAGTGCACCAAGTCAGGTTTTTCTTGCCTAATAATTTTTATTGTCTGCCATAGTGCTTTTAGATCCTTTATCGGATTTAGAGCTCTATACAAGCAGATGTGATAGTTCTTTACTTCCTTACCCTTTCTTATGTAAGGTTCATTATTGTCGTCAGCTCCATTGGCGATTACAAATTCGAATCTGTCATCAACCAATGCTACGGTATTGCGAACATAGGTATCTATGCCGCTTTTTAAATTGCCTACGTGAAGTATCTTCATGCTGCCCTCCTTTCTTTATTACTGAGGAAGGCAGGTGTAAGAATCAGAGCACTATTTCGTTCTGCCCCCCTCACGGTGATTAATTTGTTAAACATGTCTATATGTTGATTTACTACACGATTAATATCATATTTCATCATAACTTTATGTAAGGCTTTCTTTCGCATATCCATTGCCTCTGTTGGATGCGTATGAAGCCACAGTACCTTTTCAGCAGCTTGTTCAGCGTTGTCAACGTCAGGGTGGAAGAATAAGAGAACGCGATTCACATGGAAAGGATCCATATCAACCTAAGGAATAATTCTACTGAATGTCATGTGCATGTGATATTTGTGCATGACATTTTTTATTGGATATCTTTAGGTCCAACTAATTTTCCTTTCTACTAACTCTTGCTTATTGATTAGTACTGTATCCTTTGGAACATCTTTATATATTACACATCCGGCTCCAATAACACAGTTGTCTCCAATATGTACACCTTTAAGTATTGTCACATTCGAGGCAATCCAGCAATGTTTACCTATAATTACAGGTGATGAAGTAAAGCCTTGGTCTTTAATTGGCACATTTACCTTGCCATAGCAATGATTATGATCATAAACTCTTACGTTTTCACCAAACAATGTACCATCACCAATCACTATACTCTCATTGGCATTGAGAGAACAATAGTTATTGAAAAACACATTATTACCGATTGTTAAAGAACCATGCTTATCGATCATTACTGAAAATCCTTTTCGGAAGGTAACATGCTTACCGATTTTAAGAATGCCCCCCCCGAAAGAATAGAACAACTTCATTAATATCAATGAAAAAAATGCATTGATATGATAAATAAGTTTATAAAATATCATCTTGTTTTTACTTTATTGAATAATTTCTGAACAATACCAAACCCTCCGAAATAAGATAGGAGGCATGCGATACGCGCTTTTCTGCGTGATCGACTATCAGTTAGAACTTCCCAACGAACTGATTTTATACGACGTTCAAAGTCTTTGTGATGCTCATAGGTCTTAGGCATTTGAAGCATAAGGTGGAAAGAAAAACTGACCATGCGACAATCATAACTCTTTATGATAGGAGCAAGTTTATTTCTATCCTTATCCATCATTGTCATTAAACGCAATCCACTATCTAACTTTTCAGGAGAGAATGCCTCGCCTTCAATACTATTAGTTCTAAGCAGATAATAGTAACTTTGCACGTCTTGGAATGCGACTTTTTCAGCTTTTAGAAAGAGTCTGTATGTAGTCGGTAAGTCTTCAAAGAGAAGTCCTTTAGGATAACGAACACCATCAAACAATTTTCGTTTGTACATTTTTCCCCAAGCACTCGTATCAAATTTCTCTTGATAGAACATCGTCTCAATAGCTCGCAAGCCATCATAGACTTCTACTTTTTCGGCTGGTTTGTCAGGATGAGGTTCAGCTCCTTCAAAGAAACTGCAACTTGTATTTACAGCAACATCAGCATAATAATCTTTAATTAGGTTATATAGACCCTCAACATGTGTTATTGATAAAAAGTCATCACTATCCACACAAACGACATAATCTCCAGTTACTCTATCCAGTGCAACATTTCTTGCATCAGCTAAACCACCATTGGGCTTATGTATTACATGAACACGCTTATCTTTTTCCGCGTATTCGTCACATATTGCCGGACATCCGTCGGGCGAGCCGTCATCTACGAGCCATATTTCAAGATTGTGATAGCTCTGGTTCAAAATACTATCCACACAACGTCGAAGATATTTCTCAACGTTGTAAATAGGCACTATGATGCTTATTAGTGGTTGTATGTCGTTCATATTTTCAATTTAATTTTTTATCTAATATTTAGCATTTTTGTTGCTTAACCAAAGCAAGCAAAAGTTTTTTTCTACAAGTCTACTTTTAAATTGGGTTTCTATAGTTCTTACAAGGTCGATGACTCAAGCAACTAATTGTTTCTACATTGTCAATATAACAATAAGATTGGGGTGCCCTGAATGAGGGATCGTGTTGCTTTGGGTCTAGTGGTTTAGAAAATCTAATAAATTCTCGAACCATTATACCATATCCTACATCATGCCCTTTATAGTAATCCATAAAATCCTCATATGTTATAAAGCCGATGCTATGATATTGTTTCCATAATCGCTCTGGGGTATCCTTAATAATATCAGTCACATTAAAGTAACCCAAAATTTTTTTTGCTGGTGAAGAAGAATAGACATAAACCTTCTTTACAGTTGAAGCAAATACCTTCTTTCTAAACTCGATTTTTTTCTCTCCTTTAGCAATCTTTTCAGCATACTTAGGCTGAATGGACATTAAGGCTATTTCATGACAATAAGGCACATTGTAAAAGTATTCATAGGATCCTTTCTTATAGATAGATTTTACTTTATCCTTTAATACTGCACCATTCTTTTTTAAAAAAGGGGCAAATTCATTCATGTGTAAACCTGATACAGTTATCAGAGGGGCTCGGTCTTTTAGTATATATTTTGCATTCATATATAGTATTGTTCCTATCCCTCTTCTTTTATAATCGTCAACTACACGTAAAGTACAGATCTTATTTTCCTTTTCGCTCTTCTTTAGAATAGCAATACCTTTCAAATCAAGAATATTCTGTTCATAACATAGTAATAATATTCTTCCGTCAGAATTGATTAATTCATTTCGAACCTTAATCAGCCAGTTATAGAAAAAAGGATACTCTGATTTTAGGTCAGAAAGGAAATCGGACAGTTTATCGAAAATCTTTACGATGAGATCTTTCGAAGTGTTGTGATTAATTATAGCGAATTCCATTACCGTACTCTTAACGAATGATATGCTTCCTAAATACGCAACAGCAAACTATAATCATCAATATGACGATCATCCCTATCCAAATCCACAGGCTTTTGCTTATAAAGAAATTACCGATAGTAACGATTGCAGATGCGACAACGCCCAATGCTAGAATTAATAATACATATAATGCTATTCGTTTATTCTTCGGTTCTGAAAATTCGGTTTTAAAAAAGAGCGTGAAATTTTTGAAGCGTGGTGTGTAGTTTTCAAAACCGACTTTAGCATTTTTACCTTCACTTGAGATATTTTTTAACCTCAGAATTTCTTTCGAAGCTTTTTTCCAATGATGAGCAATATTTGAAGAAGTAAATTCTATATTTTTCCCTAAATAAGTATGCCACCTTTCTTTCTCGAGTAATCGACTATCTAATTTCATGGAACTTCCATTCTCAACGGTCTCTTCAGAATCAGACATGTAGAAGAAATGTATTTTTTTAAATTCTGGTAAATGGAAGCCCTTAAACTCTTCAAGTTCTTTCTTCTTCTTTGAAAGTTCTCGAACATCATTTATCCGAATATCAAACATATAAGTGCTAGAAAATGCAGATTGAAGCCAATCATTAGATACTTCCTTCTTTGTAGCAAAGCTATCAAAGTTCTTTAATTTTAGTCTAAACCTAATGTAAAGCTGAAAACCTTTGAACTGGCTTTCTTCAAAATTAGAATTGATTCTGAATGTAAGAGTCGTTATGTCAGCATTTTCGTCATATTTGTTTTCAATAATATTATCATCTGACAATTCATACATTACGTATTTGAAGTTACTACATTCAATTGTATGATAACTTTTATCAGGCTCAGATAAACTTTTCAAGTCTTCATTGAAGACCGAACATGCCAAATCCGTATCCCCAGAAAGACATTTTACTAAATCTTGAAAGTCATTGTTCTCAACCTTAAATGGTAGTAAAAAAGTAAGTTCACTTGCAGACAATGGACAAACGACGCCAAAGTCTATAGCTTTATAAGGCAATTTTTTACCTAACGAAAGGTCTTTAACCTGGATATTCCACAGATTAATCTGCAAGGTGAAAATTTCGTCAACTCTTGACTCCTTCTTTTGCAATTTCAAAGGAGACATGTCATCAATCTTATATTGACATGGATAACAATCTTTATCTTGGAGTTTGTTTTCTCGCTTTTTCCAAAAGAGCCCTATACTTCTCATAATTTTACCTCCTTATTTAAAATCATCATCATCGAATAGTGATAATTGATTATTATCTTCTTTTGTCCTCTTCGTTTTTTTCTTTAATTTTTTCGATTTGAATGATAACACTTCTCCGTCATAACAGGAAGTGACATTTTCAACTCTACCGACCTTTGAGTTTTTGGTAATCTGCCCCTTTTTATTGTATTGGATTGTAGTCACAATTGTAAAATCGCATTTTAGAGATGTACCAGCAACAAAATGAACTTTCTGATTAAATATTTCTTCTCTAAAATCACTGTCATTAATTGTAAATTGAATCTCTTGGTTATTAAACAGTCCTCTCCATTTGGCATTGCTGTCCTTAGTTAAAATAGGAATCAAGACCATGACCGATGTATTATAGAAAGTCTCTGTTGTTGTTCGCTTTTCATTGTTTACAATCTGATTTTTGAAAAATTGCTTTGAAATTTCCGATGTAGGTCGGTTTGTAGGTATAGAACCACCAGAAGCATCACACTTTACCTGTGTTACATGAGGCTCCTTATCAAGATAACGATAGAATTCATTTCGATTACTAATATATTTGGGGTCACCATTAAGCACAAAACTTAAGTCTTCATCCGAATAATCACCCTGCTTCAACTTTTCAATTAACTCGACTCTATTTAGTTGTTTCTGTGTTTCATCTATAGAAGGAGCAACGCCGATGAAATGAGAAATCAAAGCCGAAACTAAACCTATAAATACATCATGTGCAATTGAGCCTTTATTATTAACTCCTTTTATGATTAGTTTATAAATGTCTCGGACTCCACCTTCCTGTGTAGCAGAGAAATCTAGTTGGCAATCTTCATCTAATACATCACTTAAATGATTTAATACATCTATAACACATGCACCACATTTATTGTGAACCTCCGCATCCATGTCATGAAGGCCTTCCTTATCTAAGACATAATGTAAATCGATTGTCAATACAATATCATCAGAATCTGAATTATCCATAGACGAATAAGATTAAATATTGTAAATAGTTATCGATCCCCAATAATATATGTTATTCCAGAGGTTATCATCAATTTGCCTTTACGTTGCAAACGAACTGGCTTACCTAAATAGTCGTATATCTTCACGCTTTGTATAGGTAAATCAATGTAGCATATACCATTGGGGCTCCATATTGCAGAAACCTTAGTTCCATCCGGTTTTTTCCATGAAGAAGTATAAATATCACTATTGATTGTCAATGTCGGACGAGTAGAACCGGATGGACACATGGTTGTCATAGTCTTGTACGCATAAAAGGCTGGCTTGGGGGATAGGTCTTTATGAACTACGCCGAAGTTGTCTTCACTATAGGTAGAATCCAACTCGCATGAGCGGAATTTATACCAAAAAACTTTGTCTATGCCGTATGCGAAAGAGGTAAGATAGAAACGAGCAACTCTGCGCGCTTGCTCCTGTTCTTTGTCAACATATCTTTGGGTATTTAGTCTGGTTTGAATTATGATATTACCCTTTAAATCACTGTTTAATTTGTATAGTGCTGCCACAACTCCCATATATTTGTCATTACCAGCATATGTTATAGGAATCATCTCGTCCTTATCTTTCAAGTTATCCTTTGTTAGATACCTTGCTGTTTTCCCGCTTCTTTTATCGAATCTATAAGTATATGAATATCCAAACTTTTTATTTGGTTTTACCAAAGAAGGCGTTTCTTGAGCATTAAGAGTTTTGGCTTTGTTAGTCCACCAAAACAATTCCCCTATATGCAGTTGCCTTGCGTATAGGTCACCTACGCTTTTCCACCCATTTTCTGAACTATCGTAGTAAAATGGAGCACCATAAGGTAGAATAATGGTTCCACCACGCTTCACATAATCAAGTATTAAGGGAAAATATTTTGCAGGGAAGCCTTCGCTACTTGTAACGACCAGTACAGGTAAATCTTTGATGTTAATGTTTTGTAGCTTCGCGAAATTAATGTATGTTGGAGAAAATCCTAAATTTGTAAAATAATTATAAGTCTCGTCATCTGTGAGGGTTGCATAACCTATCTCTGAATCTCTCAAGATACCATAATGGATATTCTTATAATAGAGAGTCAAGCGTTTTAATGCCATGGGGACAACTTTGGTAAAAAACTCATGATTGGTATTCAACTTGTCATATACAGCAGTGTTCATTCCTGTTTCTGTAATCCATACAGGCTTACTCCATGAATACTTGTCCATATTTGACTTTAGAGTTTTGAATAAATGTATGAGTTGATTTTCATTGTCCGGATAAATGTGCAGATTCATGATGTCAAAATAAAGATAAGCTTTGTCTCTCATCATTGAGTCTAAGAACAATCCTTTAGGGTCGTAAATACCAGAAAATAATATTTTCAAGTTCTTATTTCGACCCTTTAATTTGTAAACTCTGCGCAGATCATCAATATAATGATAGGATAGGGATGGCTGATTGCAATAGTTTACCTCATTAAAGAACTCTATGTATTGAAGTTTATCTGAATAGCATTTCTTAAGGGTCTCTAAATATGACACGAAACTAGAATTTTCCTTCCATGATAGCTTATAAAGCTCTAGGTCATAAGCAATTCCGAGGAAATTAATACAACGAGACGACGCAGACAATAATACAGAATCCAATAGTCCTTTACCACTTGTATTTATAGTTCCATAATCGATGTCACTCCTTACATTATTAGCACCAATTTCTTTAAATAGTTTCATTTGACTTTCTATACTCCAATAATCATACCTGTATCCTTTTCGGGTCACATGAGCACAAAACCCATATGGATTGATTAATTTATTGCTACAAGTAAATAAAGGTACAGCAGGTTGTGCGTTCACTATTAGACTGAATAGCAATATTGATATAAAAGATATAACTCTTGGCATGAGAGTGGAACTGAAAGTTGTGATGAAACTCAAATCAAATAAATTGATTCAGAATTAACGAGCTGTATGGGTATGTATCTCCCAAATTTGCAACAACTACAACCATTATCCAATAGAACATATAGAATCCTACGGTCGACACTTTCCAAAATGGCTTGGCCTTTGGCAGGTAATGCGTCAGTATGAGCATGTTGATAAACATAAAATAAGCATCAATTCTAACTGCGAATGTTGATATTAGGCCTGCAAAGCAAAGCATAAATCCTATTATCATTGTATAATCTCCAAATATGCGTATACTATCCTTTGGAGACTTTTGCGTTATAAACTTGTAAACAATAAAATTGAAAACATTCAGAGCAAAAATTGATATAGGGACATTACTTCCATACTCATCCGAACTACCATATCTTTCTACATATTTATCTTCGAGACCAAAACCGACTAGAGAGGTAAGTATCGCATTGAAAGATGCCAGAATTCCTACAATCGCAATTATTAATAAAACTTTAGTTATTGTTTTGTTGAAGGTCTTAGGCAATCTTTCAATAAAGTAGTATAGGGCTATAGCCGATGCAAACAATATGGCAGAATGATGTAAGCAATAAGCTAGGACAAAAGCAACTGCTGCCAAAACATATTTTTTCCTTGATGTGTAGGCAATACATGGCAAGCACATAGCTAATGCCATAGCTTGCCGCTGTACATTAAGCGATGAATTATAGTACATGAAGAAGAAAAGAAAGAACAACCACACTTTATCTTCTTTTGATGCAACACTACCCCAAAATACTCCTATCAATGTTATCAAGGAAACAACAAAGAGAAAGAAGTTGAAAGAATTAAAAATATGTGTCGCAAAATAACAGATAAAGGAGTACGCTCCTTCCACTGAATCATTCCATGTTATAGCCTGAGATAAAGAGTGGGCATGAGACGCAAAATCATAGGTATAAACGGGATATAGTCCTGTATCTGTTCCAATAGAAACATCTCGAAGGCCTGCAAGTAATGACGGAGTCAATATTGCGACTATGTAGAAAATTTGCCTTATTATCTTGTTTGTCGTCTTTGTAGCAAGATAAAGCGATAATAAGGAAATAGCAAAAGTTACTAAATATGGCGACATTTTATTATGTTTCTATGCTGTTTGGGTTATGATAATTTTTTCTGTAAGTCCTTATAATAACATTCAATGGATAGCCTCTTTGATTTTTCAAAGGAGCTTTTCTTCATTTCAATTACTTTCTCTGGCTCTCTTGAAAGATCCTGTAAAACTTTAACGAAGTCCTCTGTAGATTTGCAAAAGAAAGCATTTGTATCATCGCAATAGTCATGGATAGAGCCAACATCGGAGCAAACCATTGCAAGCCCCATAGCCATTGAGGTACATATGACATTACTACCAATTGTATCTTTCATAACATTGAGGGAAATGTCTGAAGCATCCATTAAAGATTTCAGTTCACTTTCTTCAAGAAATCCTTTGAGTTCGACATTGTTTAATCCTTTAAATAGATCATCTACTTGTCTTTGACCTTTACAGATAATAAAATGCATATCAGAAGAGTGGACAATCTCTGCAAGTTGTTGGAAGTCTCTACCTAAAGACCCCATAACTATACATGTCATTTTCCCTTTATAGTTGCCTATCTTGCTGACTCGCAATTCGGGAGTATAATAAACATTGTCAACATAATGATACAAAGTGACCATCTTTGACTCATCGCAACCTTTCCTTATCAAATAATCTGTAAGGCTGCTTCCCAATGTTATAACCTTGTCCATGCATGAAAGTAAAGAAGCGTAATTTTGTTTTGGGAACACCATTTCTAGTTGTTCTGGTATAAGGTGAACCATGCATGACACATGAATAGCAGGTCTGAAGACCTTTATTATTTTTGCCATGTAGACCTGATCCAATCTCCTTGAAAGGCATTCTGTAAATAATATCTTATCACCAGTTCTAGCTTTTAGGATCAGCTGAAACAGTAATACAATGACCTCTAAGATAAAGAGAATCTTTTGTTGTGGCTTGGGTAGAACTATCGTACGAGTATGCTTAGAATCAAACTCGTGTATTTTCTTGTATAGATAAACCATTCCAGCATGGTTACCATGAGTATTAGCCCATTCTTGTGTAATAAAATAAATCATAATTACTTGTTTGTAAAAAAAATAAAAGTATCTGCTATATTATCTTTCGGTAGCATCTAACATTCTTAAAAGTTTTTTAGAATATTGTTCATGCACTTTACGGCAGAAAAATGCTTGGCAATCCTTGATTTTTTTATAATCTCGCTCGTCCAACACAAGTGGTAATGTTTTGGCTGGGCGGGTAGGATGCCAGTCGATATAGCGTAGAGCATTATCTGATACGATATTGAGCTCTTTGAGATGCGGATGCAATAAAGTATGAAAAAACACTTCATCTATACATGTACAATACCGCATTCTCTCTAAGAGTTCAGGATGCTCGTCTAATAGACTTATAACATATTCTGCAACCTTACGATGCCATGAGAACCAGTTCCAACCTGCATAGATTTCCGGTATCATTGGGCGTAAATACGTGTGAAAGACCTTTTGAAAAGCTATTATGGGCAATTTCAATGCGTTTAAGAGGCTATTGTTGTTATAACCCTTATCGTTGAAGTGGTACATCCGATATCGGTCCGGATACTTCTTCTTTCTCCATTCAACAGTTTCCTTCACCGTATCGAACATCATATAACTTTTACCTTTGTTGTCTTCAAAGAATTTATCAAATTCTTCATTACTTCGACAAGGATAATCTGCACCGCTTATCAAATGAAGGTAATCCATGTGTGAGGAATTTTGAATTGCTTTCTTTATGAGCAGAATTTCTGTTGCAAGCTGCGAATACCCCCCCCCAGTTTGTCACCATTCTTTCTTCATCTCCTAAGAGAATAAGATTATGTATCCCTTGACAAGTATTGCGGAATGGAACCAATTCTGATTTCTTATCAATATGTACAAATAAGAAATGGTTATCTGCTTCTAAGCGATGGCAAATCCTTCCAAGCAAAGATGGATTATTATATGCCATTATCAAAAATGCATGGTTCATAATTTATTACTAAATCTGTAGAAGAATGATTCGACTAAGCTCTTATTTAGTGTATTCATTGGTAGACCAAATTTCTTTCTTAAAAGCATCCAATGAAAGTATCTAAAAATATTACCATTAATATCTGGCACCAAATCTATCCTAAAAGCCTTGGCTAAATGATATTTTTTGCACTTGATCAGCTTACTGCGATAAAAAGCATCAATGTCATTACCCTGTACTTCTCTGAAAATCTGATCATAATAAGCCAAAGCTCTTGTATGAGCTAACAACTTCTGTCCTGTATTGTTAGTTTTAGATGATATAGTCTGGCTATTCCTTCTATACATGAAACCTGGACACTGAACATTCGCCACACCAGTATCTTTAGCTGCCATACATGCAGACATATCATCCGACTCCCAAGCAAAAGGAAGATCAACATAACCACCTTTTGCTTTTAAATGCTTGACTTCAAAAAGCCAATCTCCTATATATTGCGGACGGTTGTAAAACCATCTGAAGTATATCATTGAGTAGACAGACTCAAAAACTGGTCTTGGCGGCTGCACGTCAATAATCTCGGATTGCTCATTTATCATTACTGTTTGTGTATGATACAGCCCCAGTCCTGGATATTTTTCAATCAGCTTCACGTATTCCTCCAGACAGTTGGGCAGGAGCTTATCATCATCACCCATGCAGATGATGTAATCGCCGGTGGCATATTCGAGGCATTTGTTCCAGTTGCCGACTACGTGCTCAGCACCGAAGCCGACTTCATTCTTGTAATATCTGATGCGTGGGTCGTCGTACTTGCTAACGATAGTGTCCAAGTCCTGTGGCGACGCGTCATTGACGATAATCAGTTCAAAGTTTTTATACGTCTGCGCCAATATGCTGTCGATACACTCCGCCAAGAACTGCGCCTTGTAAGCCGGTACCGTCACGCTAAATTTTATATTTGTAGTCATTTCTATTTGTTTTTCTTTTAATGCTCAAGAAAACTTCCTAACCAATCACTCTTGCTATTCTCTCTGCCACAGTATCCCAAGAATATTCATGTGTATATTCATTCCGACGAGAGAGTACATTCTGAGAGAAGGAGTCATCATGGAGGATGCGGAGTATAAGCGATGCAAGCTCCTGTGGATCATCATTATTGAGAAGCAAGCCTGTGGCGTCATTTGTATGCTCAGGCAAATTACCATCTTTGATGAAGTATGGCATCTCATAACAGTTGCGGCCTATACATGGCAGGCCAAAGGTGAGAGCCTCTACAAAGACAAGCCCATAAGCTTCAAAGTAACTTGGCAGACAGAAGACATCACACATATTGTAATACTTTGCTTCCTCACTGAATGGTATCTGCCCAATGAAGTGATAACCGTCAATAGGATTGTCTATAGGGTTTTGTGTAGGCCCAATGACAAATAACTCGACTTTCTCACCTTGTTCACGTAGCAACTTGAATGCATTATAGGTGATGTAACCACCTTTACGCTTAAAGTCCTTACCAATGAACAATATCTTGTTATGCGACTTTGGCTGAGGAGCTATCAGTTTTGTGTCAACGTTGGTACCCCCCCCCTACAGCGTATATGCGGTCGGATGGAAAGCCACGGCTGATAAGCCATTCACGTAGCCAGTTTCCCATAGTAAACAGTGCGGAGCATGAGCGGATATATTCGTCCTGCTCCTTGCCACGTTTATCGAATATCTTGGAATTTGAATTTTGGAATGCGGAAACAGCATATATGTTTGGTTTTTGCATCCTTAGGTAGTTCACATAAGAAACGGTATTGTCAACGTACATGTAAGTCTTACGTTTATCGTTGTCGCTCAATACCTCACTGAATTGGAAAATATTGCCTGTGGTGTTTCTCAGTTTCTTTCCAAGCAGGTGACGACGATAATATTCAATTGTATCACCGTCCATCCTAAGAACCCTGCTCATGAATGCGTTCGTCCATCTGTTTCCGTTCAGATTGATGTCATTTACTTCGAAGTACTTGCCTAATGCTTTATACAATGAGAAGTTTGTTCCGCTCCAGGCTGTCTCTCTATTTTTGCCCCAACTGACTAGATATGTAAGTTTTTCCATAATTATTGTCTTATTGATTATTTAATTACGCGAAGTTAAAAGATTGAATTATCACTTTTCTATGAACACTTCATCGCAATCAAAATACATTTCTGCTAAAAGGTGCTCTTCTACATAATCTTCATCCAAATGAAAGCAATCTGTCAATTTTGACAAGTCCGTATCTGCATCCATAAGATATATGTTGCATTTACGTTCTGCAATGTCATGCTTGAACTTCTTTACGAAATTCTTTTTCGAATGTTCGTCTGTTAATGGCTCATTCGCCTTTACATATAAGTTATCTACTGTTGCAGATGGTGCATTCACATAGTCATAAGACATAGAAAGGAGCTCCTGTTTTCTAACCAATGGTGTTAACGGTTCTATGAAATATTCATATGTGTTCTCCAATTTATGAAGCTGATAAACTTCCAGATTGCGATCTTCAAACGCTGCTAATATTTTCTTCTTCGTCTCCTCATCAGTATTAGTGCCAAAGATCACACCAATTAGAGCTGACGGCAGAAATCTTTGCTTGCCAGGTCTGTCAGTAACTATCCTTACCTCGCTTTCCTTTGTCCAACTCTCACTTTTTGTAGCGAGCATTTTCGTGAACATTACCTTCTGGTTTTTCATGTCATCGAGGAAAAGACTTGGAGCCTCTTTGGAATAATCGACAGGTAATAGAAAGCGCTGTTCAGAAATGGGATCATCAACAATCTTCATCAGAGTTTCAGAGTCAAAGATCATACAATAGCCCGCACCTTTGGATGCATACAATGACCACATACCACTATCTTTGAAATCTGTGCTTAATGAGAATACGCCACTATTCTGTGCATGATTGAAAAGGTCTTTTGCAGACTCGATGACTCTGCTTACTGAAGAATTTTTACCAAATAGAGTCTTCTCCAATTTCTTATAGACCTTCAATTCTTCAAAGAACGGGTCAGAATTATACGTGAACTCATTCTCGTCATTGAGGTCCTCTTTAGAAGATGCCCAGAAATAATTCTTACTATATAGGTCAAGGTCTCTGTCCAGATTTTCAACTGTTCGATACTTATAGAGCTTCATAGTGATTTTTCGCTTATTTATATTATTATGACTATGCAACCAAAAATAATACGAAGAGCGATACTTTTAAGATTTGTTGTTCTTCTCATCAACTCTGATTGGAACTGCTATTCTATTCATAGCATCTATGCGCAAAAGCACTTCACGGAACTCGTTATCACAGTCATGTTTGCCCTGTTTTTTGGCTTCTTTTAGACCTTCTTGGGCGGTAAATGCCGATTCATTGATGAATCCCATTGACAGATATGTCATCGACAAATTTGACAGGTTTTGTACATTATGCGGTTCCAAAAATAAAACCATCTGCAGCCTTAACGACTTGAAAGTATGGCTTGTCAACCGCGTTCAGTGAATGACCAAGAACATAGATATACTCAATATCGTATAGGTCATCAAAGAAACCTCGGTTCTTACCGATTATCTTATCTACCGGTTTTGTCGACAATTCAAAATATTCTTCAACACCAGATGTCATCATTTCTACCTCAGGGAGATAGGATTTATTACCACGATAGTACTTCTTATGTTGGCGTGAGGTGTGATTAAACCAATCATTAAAAGTATCGGTGTTTCCATGTCCTATTATAGGAGGATTCTTTTTACTTGATTGACGACCGTGGATATACACAATCTGTGATTGGTCAATACCATATCTTGTTTCAAGGAAGGTTGTATAGTTGAATGTGATGTATCTCGCCTCGGTATCCAACCTGAGTTTACGTTTATCACTATCTTTCTCCCATCTGATTGTAGATACCCATTTGCGGAAAGCCTTAACAATATCATCCCAAAGATTATAGCCAGCATTTCGTGCCATATCCTCAGCGTAGTACAAATCAGCAATACTGTCTTTATCTTCATCCCACGAATCAGGCAGCATTATTTCGCCGGCATACAGCATATAATCTCTGTCAACATATGCCAATGCCTCTTCAAAATTCCACCATAATTCATTTGACGTACAAACATCCAATAGCTTTCTGTATAACTCATAGTTATGCTGACGTAACCACACACTAAAATACTTATAGCTGGAATGAATGCCATGATGCATATCAAAACCATTGCCTATTATGTATAAAACGTTGTCAGGCATAATTTATATCTTGATTGATAATAGAATGGTAGGGACATGTTTGGTCCTAAGCTGACTACATCTTTATTAAATTGATCAAACTATTCTATGTAAACGTCCAATTGTTGCTTATCAGCTTTAAACAGAGTACTTTCGAGTACCCCGTTTTATGCTAGGCTGAGTAAGATTTAAGACTTGTTAATCAATAGCGAGTTGTCCAGGCAGCATCTGAGCGTAGTTGCGACAGACCCATCTTTGGTGATAGGTTCTTACTGTCACGACTTTATTTATTATCGTACTTGTCTTTGCGGGCCTGCTTGTTGAGGTCCTTCTGTCGCTTGAGTTCAACCAAGAGATCCGCATACTGGTCATTGGTCTTGTTCAACTGACGCTGCATCTCTGTCAGCTGGTCCATCAGCTTTACCTGATATTCCATCTGTCTACGGTTGGCTCTCATAAGTTCCTCATTGCGGGCTTCAGCTTTGGCTTCACGTTCTTCCGCCTTTGCCTCACGCTCTTGAGCTTCCTCTCTAAGACTATCCAACTTACCTTGGAGCTTCATGTCCTCCTCCTTGGAGACAAGTAGCAGTTTGACCAAAGGAGTTAGTTATTATTTAATTGGACTTTATTATTTTCCACAAATTTTGCTTATCTTCGTGCATAACATATAGTATCGTTATAGGTTTGTCGGTTTTTGCTGTAAATTTAATACGTCGTGGAAAGCCAGGAACTAATGAATCAGGTAAATCTATACGTATTCCATTCAGCATTACATTAAAGCCATCACCCTTTAAAGGAATAACACCTTTGTTGAAACCAAATCTCATAATATTTACGCCAATAATTTCGAAGTTTATTTCATTATCGTTGTTACTTGTAACAAATACAAAATGCGGAGTTGGCTCCATGAAATAATTGGCACTTAATTCAATTTCAATTTCCCTATCTGTTCTTTTAATAAAATTTGCAGAGAGATTATTCACCTGCGTGAATTTCGCATGGAAAGTATCCTGACCTTTGACGAGCTCAACCATAGAAGTTATAGTAGCTTCTATGCCATTATTGAACAAATCAAGATATAGTGTCTGTGTCAGTATTGCTGGTAAGTCACAGTTATCCATTCTCACAGGTATAAGACGCACCAATCCATTAGAGGCTTTCATTAGGGCATTCTGCCACTCTATATTTACCATATAGCTCTTTAGGCTATTGTTAGATACGAAGAAGAAAACAAAACGGCAGCTTCCAAGACCTTGATTCATTTTATCAATGATTCCTTCTCCAGGTTTTATTGACCAAGAATCATAGAAGACCTCATCTTGCCCAAAAGCGTTTGCCAATCTTAAGGCAATAGGCTCTACTACAGGCTTATCTTTAGAATTATGGCTAATAAATATTGTGTACATTTAGCATATATATTTAGTTATTAGAGAAGCTCTGACATTAGTCTGTTTAGTTTGGATGACTTCCGCATTTGGTAATGAGTGCGATAATCATCCACAAAATTGATATCTTTCACCCTCGGGACTTTCTAGTCAGTTTTCGAATTACGTTATTCAGAATCGAATATACAAATTCAGGAACACAACAAATTGTAACATCATAGAAGAAGATAGGTCTGTATTTAACAAACTTGAAATATTTCCGACACTTCAAATAAGATGATTTATAAACATGACGATTTTGCAACAACATATGCCGGAGCACATCCTTATAACCAAACAGGTTTGTGATCTTATTATGCTCTTTTAAAACAAACTCCTTAGTCTCCAAAGATACTTGACTGGGTAAAGACATGATAAACTGATACCACCATACCCCAAAGTTAAGGAATGGGTGAGAGCCCCAACCAGTACCGCCTTCACCAGGTATATTGATATTTTGAACAAATATATCACACAGATACTTAACCTTAAAGTTGTTCTTAAGGCAGAGGTTATCAATGAATATACCTAAGTGGAGAAAAGTCGTTCCCATATAGCGTTTATAACAACATTCCTGGAAAAAGGAAGCTGGAATGACGCATGATGCATTGTTTGTGATATTATAGCCAATTTCACGTAATAAGATGTTTACATCTGTATATACTTTTGTGGGGAAGTGGTTTTCGCTTCTCGTCTTCAATATCCATGCATCATATTTCTCTTGATTAACTTCGTCCAACAACTCCTTCATCTCCTCAAAAGAGATCATCCTATGGTCACCTAAAAGCCAACAATATTTTGTTTTACAATGAGAGTATGCTGTCTTGAAGTTTTCGTCCATACCCATATTTTGGTCATGGCTATAGTACTCTAAGTTCTTAATCTGTTTGACCCACTTCTGATATATTTCGTAAGTATTATCAGACGAATGGTCATCGCTAATAAGAATAGAGAATACAAGGCCTCTTTTTAGGTAGTCAAAGAAAGTCTGCAAGATATTGTCTATAAATATTGCATGATTATATGTAGTTATTAATACAGTTAGATTTGAACTTTCCATTTTTTTGTTAACGGATTATATTTATTGGATATAATTGTCTTGTCTGATATCAATAATACTTATGACCGCTATAATAACATTAGCATATTGTGTAATTTTCAACAACAATATCAGAATACAGCAGTTTCTCAAATATCATCTAAAAAAGTGTTTGACGCGTCTTAGATATGGTATTAGAGACTTGCCTACGTTATTAATAGATATGAGAATAGAAGGAATCTCTCTGTGTTGATGTCTCCTCCAATAATCAATATATTTTAAATAAAGGGGAAAACCGTCAGAGACGTTATCAACCAAGTGATAAATCTCTGGATATTTTTTTATAGATACATCGAATTCCCGAATGGTTTCAAGTGAAAGTATTTTCTCATAAAGAGCATGTCGATACATTTGGGTCAATTGAAATCCTATCTGTCCAAGTAAATACTTTCTACAATGATGTACGGTTGATTCATTCTTGTAAAGAAAGTCAATCATTGATCCTATAACTTTTTCAAGTTGCATTACCGACTTGTCAAAGTTCTTAATCGTCTGCCCCTCTCTCCCAACTAAATAGAGATAAAGGATCATAGGAAGGTAAGTACAAGTTTTCACCTTTGTTACAGGTTTAAATACCCATTCTTGATCAGTATAAGATATTCCCTCCGTCTGATGATAGCCCATATCTCGTACTAATTGTGTACGATATGTGAAGCCATGCATTTGACCATAAAAGGTATGATTAGGCCGATTAAGGTAATCTATAAAATCAAAGGCAATGTCTTGAGGCATGTCGGGATATGACTTTGAATAGATAGACCGACTTGTTTCCTTTCCAAATTCATCTACTATCACAAAGTCTGTAAGAATCATATCGGAATCCACCTTATGAAGTTTATCAATAAAATCATTGAATGCTTCTTTGGCAAATGAATCATCCGCATCAAGTACCTTGACGTACTTGCCTTTTGCCTCTTTCAAACCACGGTTGACACAAGAACCATAGTTACCATTCTCCTTGTCTATGACGCGAAAAGTCTGAGGATACTTATCCTGGTACTCGTGTCCTATGGCAGAGGATGAATCCTTGCTGCCATCATTTATCACGAGCACTTCCACCTTGTCCATGTTCGGTACGATCAGAGAGTCCAAACAATGATGGAGATATTTCTCCATGTTGTAGGTGGGAATGATGATAGTTAATATTTTATCCATAATTGTTATCATTTAAAATAATTCTTCTGCTAAATTAATGAGATAATGAATACTGCAGTTACATTGGAGAAACTGTATGATAGTCATCTCTCTCTTGAAACCCGAAACTTAACATACTACCATACTTGTGTGTTGAATAGACATGTGTGTTATTTCTCTTTAATGCATTTATAGTACATCTGTCAAGATAATGTCCTTCTTTTTCAGTTGATATATAAGCGATTGTAGGATTAAAGACCTTAATCATCTCCGTGTCTAAATTGTGAGCACTGCCATGATGGGGGACTTTAAGCCATGTGACATTATTATAATATTTCTCTAAACCATCAGGTATGTTTTCAAAAGATTCCCTACAAGCATCACCCGTGAACAGAAACTTTGTATTTGTATTAGGGATGAAAGTGAAGATAATACTGCTTCTATTTGGAGCAGAAGTATCATCACTCGTTGCATCGAGAGTCGGGCTTAAACTCGAATTGCTTTGAGTATCTTTACTGTCATCATAACCTGTATTAATATCTGGATAACTTGCATCCTTAAAATTCAAATTAATGCCGCGAAAATCTGGTATCAATGACTTATAATAGTCTTCATTTGGCCCCAATATCTTAATTGGCATAAAATGATGAGAATCGCCAGCAAAAACTTCGTTACGTTGAATCTTTAAAGAGTCTATAAGATTCAACAAGTTCTTTGAAGAGTCACCTTTTACATCATACGCAGATTTCAGCCTTTTCTCCAGGGTCTTATCCATTACTTTGTTTTTGACATCAGATGGTATATACCCATGGATGGAAGGGTCATTAATAGCGATGTTGTCAACATCGAGATAACCAGCCTTTTTGTCCCTCAATGCTTCTAAAATTCGCACAACGCCACCTATGTGATCATCATCTGGATGAGTGACAATGATTAAGTCTATAAAACCTCTTCGCGGATAATACTTGTTGATATGCTCAATAATGTTATCTCCATCACTATAGTTGCCACCATCGATAAGTATTAATCTGTTTGTTATGTGATGTTGATTATCAATGCACGTATAATAAATGATGAAGGCATCGGCTGCGCCAACATTCAACATTTCAACCTGATAATTAATGACTAAATCCATAATGTTACTTTTTACAAAATAAGTCTATAATCTTGTTTATATCAGGAGAGATAGTGACATTCCCATCATCATCAATAAAGATATGCCCATTTGAAGTCTTCCTCTGATATACAGGAGCATCATTTGTCGATAGGTTGTTATTGCCATTACAATAGTCAGACGTGCTATACCTTGAGTCAACTTGTCTTTTATCACCATCTTTTGTCGGCTTCTCTGGAATTATATTCAGTTTGTTCGTCCTTCCCTCCTTCATACATGAGAACAAATCCGTACTGAATGAGGACCTTAATCCGTGATGAGGACATATTAAAAAATCAACACCATTACCAAGTCTGTTCTTCAATTTGTTTTTTCCATAGAATAATAAAGTGCTGTTATCTGACAATAACTCATGCATAGCTTGTTTTTGCAGATCACCTGGAAAGAAACAGCTATATTTATCTCCCTTGATAAATATAGTCAAGCTGATGTCGTTAGTGTAGCTGTTATCTTCTGATAACAAATCGTTATTTTCAACGCTCTTAGGTAGTAAATAGGCTATGGACATTTCATTAGTTGCCATCTGAAAAGGCATATTCCTTGAAGGAAGCATTCTTTGTCTTAAATATTTAACATTTTCGTCATCTGGAGTGTCAATTGCTTGCCAATTAATACTTTCTTTACTGTTTTTGCCTCTTTTATCATTTGGGGTTGTCAGCCATATTGGGTAAATATGGGCATCAAAATCTTGAATATCAGAGAGATGGTCTCTGTGTGGATGACTGATGATCAGCTGACTAATATTGTATTTGTACAAGCCGTCATGAAGGAATTTTCGATAACCTTCTCTCTCAAAAAGTGGTAGGATAAAATCATTAACTGGAGAGAAGTCATTACCTTTTCCAATATCAATGACAATTTGGCTTAGACCAATCTCAATATAAGAGCTTAATGCGCCTCCCACATTAAATATAACTACTTTCATTGCTGATAAGATAGAAAAAATGGATTACTCTTGAAATATTCCCAGTCTTGTCTTAATTGTACTTCACACTGCATAATAAGTCGGTGAGTAGGAGTTGTGTTATCCATGTTAGTTTTAAGCTTCTCAATATATTCAAGCAAATTCCAACAAATTGTATATTGTCCACAAGCCAGAAGTGTCTTAGGCATACCATCCTTTATGTCAGAATCGGTAAACCATAGAGTAGTCTCCATATTGTTGGCTTTGTCTGTATTGTCAATTATTGCTTTAGAAGGTGATAAATATTTTGGTATCTTTTTTGTTTCGAGTTTCCTTCTCCATGAGCCATCTGAGGAAAGTTCAGTTATTATATTAGACACAAGTCTGTTCTTCCATTGCGAATTATCATACAGTTGTTTATAACGCATTTGTCTTATCGGTTTCATGAACACAAAGCTTGCCAAATGAAGCAAAGATGAAATTCTAGATGTAATCAAATCATTAATCTTGCCCAATTCAAGATATTTTAGTAGATTCCAATCACAATGAAGTCCTGTATGTAATAGAACCTTACTAATTTTTGACTTTATTGATTTACTCAATACTAAACAAAACAATGCTATCAATAATAAGGCAGAAGCAAAACCTGATATGAAGGGGATGTGTTTGACTATGCCTACTGCTAATAGTAGAATGAATATTATTGTGAATACAATGAGTCCATTATTCACTTTTTTATAGTTTAAATCACTAATTCGCTTTGAGAATTTCCATTTAGCATTACCAATAGTTTTTGATTTTACTGATGATACATCTGAAACAATAATTAAGTCATGGGAGGGGTATTTTGTATCGCCATTTTTCGCATTAGGATTATCATAAGTCATTTGGGTACTTGCAAGGAATATTGGTTCAATTCCCTGATTGTCTACAATTCCTCCATCCATTAGCGGTATACATACATTCTTATATTTCTGCAGACAAGATCCGTCGCGTTGAAAGAAAGAGAAATCATTTGGGAATAATATTGGCTCAAATCCGCCAGGGAAGCAACTTGATACCGCTAGGATTTCTGAAAGTTTAACCTTTGCAGCATCTTCCCTGTCAATATTAAATCTCTTGTTGCCTATAAAACCATATCTAAACTGCTGTAGAGTATTAATGATAGCCTTTGATGCCTGAAACCTGAAAGCTAAGCCATTATTAAAATCTGTTCCGTTAGCACTAAAATGATGTATATGACCTTTATCAGCTTCTTCCATTATGATACCAAAAGTTTGTCCATGGAAGAACTTCTCATCATAAAACTTAACGGCTTCTTTTATAAGTGATGAATTATCATTACCTTTAGACATCAAAGATTTCCAAACATCCTTTGGAAAGTCAACTGTTGTCAATAACCGATATAGCTCTCTGAATGAAGTCTCAGAATCTATTCCTTTGCAAATGTTCATCATATACCAAAGACCAGTTATACTTCCTCCTGATATTGTCGATATAGTATTAACAATATTGAGGAAACTATGATCATTGCTTAGCTTTAAATGGTTTAAGTAGGACAATGTACCTAAATGAAACATCGCAGCTCTAAATCCACCTCCTGACAAACTAATTGCAACTTCTTCCATGGTAATTTTTAATTCTTCTTTTCAAACAAGCTTACCACCTTTTCTATAATGGGCGCCATGTCGTAATATTTGTATTCGGCAAGGCGACCACCGAAAATAACATTTACCTCCTTAGCCGCCAGTTCGCGATATTTCTCTGCCAATGCATTGTTGGTTGAATCGTTGACGGGATAGTAAGGCTCCATGCCATCTTTATACTCTGTGGAGTACTCTTCACTAACGACTGTCATGGGATTGTCATAGACTTGCTGACCGAACATCTCGAAATGCTTGTGCTCGATGACACGAGTGTAGGGAACATCGTGGGAAGTGTAGTTGACTACCGCGTTGCCCTGATAGTTGGGTGTGTTCTCTATGCGAGTCTTGAAAGAGACTGTGCGCCAGTCGAGCTTGCCATACTTGTAATCGAAAAATTCGTCGATGCGTCCGGTGTACACAAGATTGTTTGCGACCCTTTGCCAATCATGGTACTCACTATTGAAGAAGTCGACATTAGTCTTTGTTTCAACACCATCAAGTAGTCCATTGACCAATTTGTTATATCCACCAATAGGAATTCCTTGATAACTATCGTTGAAGTAGTTGTTATCAAATACCAACCTAACAGGCAGTCGCTTGATGATAAAGGCGGGGAGCACAGTACATTTACGACCCCATTGCTTCTCTGTGTACTCTTTAATTAACGTATAGAAGATGTCCTTGCCTACAAGACAGAGTGCTTGCTCTTCAAGATTCTGTGGCTCACGACCATTAAGTGCAGCTACCGCATCTCTCTTTTGCTCATCAATCTTAGCTTTTGCCTCTTCCGGTGTTGTAACTCCCCACATCTGGTAGAACGTGTTCATGTTGAACGGCAGATTGTAGAGCTTGCCGTGGAAGTTAGCAACAGGAGAATTAGTGTAGCGGTTGAAAGGCACAATAGAGTTCACAAAATCCCATACCTTCTTATTAGATGTATGGAATATATGCGCTCCGTACTTATGTACATTGATTCCTTCAATGTTCTCGCAATAGACATTGCCACCCAATTGTGGGCGTTTGTCAATCACCAAGCATTTCTTCCCTTGTTTGTGTGCGAAATATGCGAAGGTGGCACCGAAAAGACCGGAGCCAATAATTAGGTAGTCGTACTTTTTCATTTTATCCATGTTTATGACATTATCCATTTTGTAACCTTAAAATGTTGAGTTACCCAAACTATAGCAATACAAATCAAATATATGGCAGGAATCATAGCCAACGCAAGTATGCTATTGTTTGCTATATACCTGAACATTATCGAAATAACAAAGTATTGGATGAGGTAAACTCCAAAACTTCTTTTTGAGAGGAATGTAATATTCCCCCCCCCTGAAAGGCTTATTAAAGAATCGCTTTGCTAATAGAAATATTGTCGCTGATGGAAATACCGCATAAGCTGATACATAATTAAATGCTATGTCGTTATGAGAAGATAAATTATATATTAAAACGTATCTGCCCGACATTAATAAAATCGAGATAACTATAAATGATAATAATAATCTATTGTTGTTTTCAAAATTATTATGTGATAAGTAATATCCAAGAAGAACATAGATAACAAAATTACAGAACGGCAGACCATGCATGAAATTTATGGCAGTATTAACTGTGTTCGATAAGTGTAGAAAAGGACCTATACAAGATTGTAGAACAAATATTAGTATTATAAGCGACAGAAGTTGCTTTTTGTTCAATCCCGTCACCATCGTTGATATAAATGGCATGAATAAATATATCAAGAACAATGGAATAAAGAACCAATAAGTAGTAAATGGTACATTACCCGTGATAAATCCAAAGACGACCCTTTTTGAAATGTCAACAATGCTTTCTTCGTCGATTTTAGTATAAGCATATAGCAGAGAAAAGCATAAAGATAGAAACAGAAATGGAATGAATGTTTTCTTTATCCTTTTTCTAAAGAAGGTCTTTGTATTATATCTCTGATGATATCCTACTAAAGTGGCTCCTGATAACATAAAGAACAATGGTACAGCATTATAGAATACGACTTCAATCAATACATGCAACCACCAAAATGAATCCAAATGATCCATTCTATGAACATATCCATTGCAATGTAGTGCAACAACACTAAAACAACTAACGATGTTTATTACATCTATGTATGGTACTCTCTTTGATGACATTTAGAACAGGACCTATTTAATTACGTGAATATACCTTAATATCGAAAATAAGATGTCTTCCTTTTTATAATAAAGTATAAAAGAATAAATTACGATACCTATAAATGTAGGAACCAACAATTGTATGATTGGATTCTCAAACAAGCCTCTAACCAAGAAAACTACTATACCCATTATAACGGCAGAGACTGAATATAGAATAATATTCTTATCAATATATTTGAAAGGAACATATCCTTTACCAAGTCTTACCTGGATTAGTAATACTGTAAATTCAGCACAAACAGTTGAAATTGCGGCACCTTTTGAACCCCACAACAATATTAGAGGAATATCAACGACTAGATTAATGACTGCGCCACCTATTGTTGAATAAGTAACATAGTTTTCTTTTCCATAGGGATAGAGAACTTGCATTCCAATGATATTTGTTATAGAAATGAATATAATTACAGGTGCTGTTATTGCTGTTACATAGCTTGCATCATAGAATGATTTTCCACATATAACCAATGTAAGGGGTACACTTAGAACAATTAGCCCAATTGTGAATGGTATTGCCAATGCCATATAATAGTGATAAACCTTTGTTATCAGTTGCTTGTATTTTTCTGTATCATGAACTTGAATCATGTTGGAAACATGCGGTATCAAAACCGTAGCCATTGAGGTGACAACTGACAATATAATATTCGAAAGTTTTGAACCAGCCGTGAAATACCCTACTTGTATATTATCAGACAAGAAACCAAGCATCACAGGATTAAGTTGCACATATAGAGATATAGATAAATTGAGAACGAATATACTTAACGATGGCTTTAAATGCCTAAATATGTTGAGTTTACTCCAATCTATCTTAAATATGTTAATGAACTTTCTAAGGTGAAAAAAGTTGATTATATTATTACCAACAGTTGAACCTACAACGACAACACCATATATTAAAAGATCATCCTTGGACCTAACAAAGACAAAGAGTGCGACTACAAATAGGCATCTGATGATAAGGCCTCGTATTGTAATGAACTTAAAGTCCTCAATAGCTGTATAAAACCAGCTAACTCCTAATGCAGTAAAGAGTATAGAAAGACTAAGTATATAGAATAATGATAAGTGCGCATAAATCTGTGGCACCAGTTCACCGACAGCAAATACTATAACATATCCTCCTGCTGCAAGGATAAGACTCAGTAATGCAATTTCAACTGTTACCCTATTTCTCTCTTCTATATTATCACGTACTCTTGCGACTTCACGGACTGCATACAAAGGAATTCCCAAACTACTCAACAGAGTTATATATCCAATGATTGAGTTCTGGAAGTTAACCAGTCCAATACCTTCAGGCAACAGTATTCTCGCTGCATAAGGGAATGTTATGAGCGGAAATACAATACTTGCTAAGGTATTGATATAGTTGAGTACAACGTTATTCTTTATAGAAGACATAGATTACAAGTTTGCAGTTCTTGACTTTAGTACATTTATACCCGTAACTTTTGAGGCAACGAGATATAAGAATTGCCGAGGTAGAGTTTTCAAAAACTCACTCACGATCCATACTTGTTCTTCATTTAAGATTTTATCAAATAGATAAGGATGGTATCTTGTAATAGACCCCAAGAAAAACATAGGAACGTATATCATTGACTCCATGCTAAACCGCATGGTTGTTGATGTTGATAAATATGTTCTTATTCCTTCATTTTCTAAGTAATACCAAAGACCATAATTTTTTAATGTTGACGAAAGATTATAATACTCGTTTCGGGTTACATTATAGCCTGGCATTGTGTGTATGACTTTGAAAATGTAGTCCTTACCCACTAGTGATACTGGGTAATGCAAATTTGTTAACGACCTTAGAACGTTATTATTTGCATTGTGCACCTTGCCGCTATATATAAGATTATGACCATTCTTTTCCAGTTTTACATCATCAAGTCTATAATATTCTTCTGAATCGCCAAAGGTTTCACAATAAGTTCTATGGATGGCAACGCAGGCTTTAAGGCTATCTGCAAATTTTATGGGAAAAGGATAAAGTCCAAAATTATCTCCCATTATTTTACAAAATTCATTGGCTACAGATATTACACCTGGACTAAGTTCCAATATTTCTACTTTTGCAGTGAAGAATGTTGTTGCAGCCGTTACCTTTGTTCTTATGCCATGGTAGTAAACCTTGCTTTCATCATAGTTCTTTTCCATTGCAATAACAATCTTAGCTAAATTAAGGAAAGAATAGTAATAAAGAAGCGGTTGTGACTTTATCGGTGCTATCTCTGCTGATTCGAAGAAATATTTTGCTTGCTCAAGCAGAGATTTGAGAAAAGTCTGAGTGTTCCGATGTTTCTTCTTATACATCTTTATAATATAGTCCCAGAATGACCAGATATCAGACACTCTTAGTCTTGGATTTTTGACTAAGTATTGAGTTGAATTTTGCTTCGTAAAATGAGGGAAGCCGTATTTAAATGGAATTTCAGACATAATAAAAATAATTATTGAGGTATAAATACCGCTTTGTTGGCTATTTAATGTTATAAATGTTCTTGTTCTTTGATAGGTCCATAATATGCTGGACGTACAAAGACTTGCTTTTGAAATTCTTTAAATCCATTTTTATTCCAATTGTCTAACTCTAATTTCTTTTCTTCTTCTGTAAATCCAACAGGAGGTTTATCCTGTATAGTTAGACCTTTGTTTTTGAGGATGTTCGTTATTTGTTCAAAAGTCTTTTCTTGATAATACTTTTCTATGACCCTATTTACTGCAGCTATTGAAAAAGATTTACTATTGATAATTTTATTAGCTTTGTCCTCCAATAAGCTATGGGGAAATAATTTGTTTGAACGATTGGTATAATCGAATATCAGCTGTGATATTTTAGCATCGTGTCTAAATTTATAGCAACGTTGACGACATAGCTTATGAAAATCTTCTCCTTTTGCCATACTTAGCACATAACCTCTTTGTTCACCTGGACGCGAAAATGGTTGCATGCCAACAACTCTTAGTTTTGGATTGTATGTAAACGTCCAATTGTTGCTTATCGGCTTTAAACAGAGTACTTTCGAGTACCC
>ERZ1023639.130-NODE-130-length-30520-cov-8.938126_pt1 | contig 30520 bp, 40 predicted proteins | sample MGYA00380334_ERZ1023639 | MGnify/ENA primary metagenome ERZ1023639 (study PRJEB33179, sample SAMN07448971) | human gut metagenome | biome: Human-gut; feature: Human associated habitat; material: Faeces | host: Homo sapiens | place: India: Bhopal | collected...
CACAAATGCCTAATAAGTTAGTGTACGAGACGGATGAGATGTAGTTCCTCAGCCGCAGGCTGGTTTTGTGGTTTTCAAGGGTGCAGTTTCTAAAAAGGCGAAGCATCCTTTGATGTTTTCAGACAGAACCCATAAATACATTTGTTAGTATCCTTTAATGGCATATTCCAATAAAAAAAGGCTGTGGCAAAATGATTACACATTTTGTCACAGCCTCTCTTCATTTCATTATTTTATTTCATCTGACCAATCAGCGTTCCTGGAAAACGCCTTCGCCGAGGATGCGGACATCCATCGGTACATGGACGCCGTACTGATCCTGGATGCGCTTCTGCACTTCATGGAGAACGTCCAGAATCTGCTGGCAGGTGGCTTTGCCGTTATTGACGACGAAGTCAGGATGCTTGGTGGAAACCTGAGCGTCTCCGATGGAGAAGCCGATGAGTCCCAGATCCTTGATCATGGGACCTACATGGTATCCCGGCGGACGCAGGTACATGGTGCCGGCACTTCTCTTCTCCAGCGGCTGCTTGGTGCGGCGGGAAATCTGGTGCTCGGTCATGTTTCTCTTGATTTCATCCGGGTTTCCCGGAGCAAGGTGGATCTTGATGCCTGTGATGATATCGCCGTTATGCATGAAAATGCTGTCGCTGTCACCGTAATGGAGGTCATCCCAGCCATAGGTCTTCTTCAGCAGGCCGTCTCTTGAAACTGCGTAGACTTCTTCGACGACATTCTTCATCTGGCTGCCATAGCCGTTCGCATTCATGAAAGCAGCGCCGATGACGGTGCCGGGGATGCCGACTGCCCATTCAAAGCCGCGCAGGCTGTTCTTTTCAGCAAAACGGGATACAGTACCCGTGCCGGTGCCGCCAGTGGCAGTGATCCATGTGCCTTCGCAGGTCATGTTCTGCTGCATGCGATTCATGCAGATCGTGATGCCGCGGATGCCCAGATCGCTGACAAGGCAGTTCGAGCCGCCGCCGATGACGGTGACCGGGATTCCTTCTTCATGCGCCTTTTTCAGGACTGCGATTAATTCGTCTTCTGTTGTCGGCATGACGAATGCGTCTGCCGGTCCGCCGATACCATACGTGGTGTGGCGGCTCATCGGTTCGTTGAGCTTTACCTGTCTTTCATTCAGGATCCCGTCGAAAAATTTTGCGTAGTCTGTCATTTATCCAGTTCCAATACGTCCATACCCTGCGACATTGCTTCAGATACGATCTTCTGCAGATCCGCAGCTACTTGATTCCAGCGAATGAATGCCTGCAGGTATTCCTGCGCATTGCTGTTGTTGCTGACGAGTACAGCCAGTTCCTGCAAGTGCTTGTAAGCTTCCTCGTCTTCCTTCTGACCAGCGATTCTTGCGTAGTCCGATTTCATCTGGGCCATGATGTATTCCTTCACCATTTTCCTGGCTTCTTCATCACCCTTGATTTTCTCGGCTGCTTCGGTCAGGCGTTTCATTTCATCGCTTTCCTTGATCTCCTTTGCCAGTGCATACGCTGCATCATAAGTATTCATGACTATCACTGCCTCCTTTGAACAAACGTCCGCTCTTCTGGAGAAGATGCGGGAAACCGGTCTGCCTGAGCGCTTCCATTGCAACGATGGCAACGGCGTTCGACAGGTTGAGCGACCGGGCTTCTGCAATCATCGGGATGCGGATGCAGTCCTCTTCATGCGCCAGAAGGAGATCTTCCGGCAGTCCCTTCGTTTCCTTTCCGAAAACGAGGACATCGTCTTCATTGAAAGACACATCCGTATACGATTTGACCGCCTTTGTCGTGTTGTAGTAGAAATGGCGGCCCTTCAGCATTTCCTTCACGGATTCAAAGTTCGGATGAACATGAACCTCGAGAAGATCCCAGTAATCCAGCCCTGCACGCTTCAGGTGCTTGTCATCGATGGAAAACCCGAGGGGTTCCACCAAGTAGAGCGTCAGATGCTCAGCGGCACAGAGCCTTGATATATTTCCTGTGTTTCCCGGAATTTCCGGTTCAACCAGAACAATATGCATAATTACCCTCTCTAAAAATAACTTCCGTAGCGGTCACGATACCGGTCCTGCTGCTCGCGGCCTTCATACAATTTGAACGTCCTGGCTTTCTGTCCCTTGTAGGAAATCTGGTAAATCGGGCCTGCATCAAGCCCGTCTACGGCCAGACGGTAAATATTGTAATGGAATCCATCAGACTTCTGCGGTATCGGAAGCCCCGTCACATGGACGCCCCCGTTCACCTGGAATTCAGACTTGTAGGACGGCGACATGAAGTTGGCGGGGTGGAGCTCCTCTTCTGTCAGAGGATCAGCCATCTCGACTTCCAGTGTCAGTTCGTCGACAACGAATACGTGCTTGATGGAATTGGCAGAAACAGACGATGCAAGCCCCAGCGCCAGAAGAGCGGCGGACAGGATGATTTTATACTTCATAGCTTTCCCCTTTCGAGAAATGGCAGCAAGCTGCCCTGAACCTCCCTGCATCAAGTACTATTTTAACACATTTACAATCGGTGAAAAACAGACCGCGAAAAAAATAAGCATATACTTTTAAAGACTCTCTATGAAATCCGGACAATAAAAAACTGCGGACGAGCCGCAGTTCTTTACATGTCTTATTTTCTTTCTTTGATTCTTGCTGCCTTGCCGGACAGACCACGCAGGTAGAAGAGTTTTGCACGACGAACGATGCCGCGGCGCTTTACTTCAATCTTAGCCAGACGCGGGGAATGAACCAGGAATGTTCTTTCTACGCCTACGCCGTAGGAAATACGACGAACTGTGAAAGTTTCTCTGACTCCGGCATTTCTTCTGGCAATAACGATGCCTTCGAATACCTGGATTCTTTCATTCTTGCCTTCAACGACCTTAACATGAACTCTTACGGTGTCTCCCGGGCGGAATTCAGGAATGTCATTTCTCAGCTGTTCATTCTCGAGTGTTTCGATAATATTCACGATCTTTTCCTCCTTCTCACAGGACATTCATGCCGATCGTATATGGCAGAGGACTATCCAGAATAACGTTGTCATTATATCACGCTTTTTTTCTCTTTGCAAGGGAAAATGCTTGACAAATGATCAATATCCGGTCATCGGGAGCGCCTGCTTTTTGAGCTTCTTCAGCGCCTTTCCTTCGATTTGGCGGATACGTTCACGAGTGACGCCGAAGTGCTTGCCGACTTCTTCCAGAGTTCTTGGTGTTCCGTCGTCCATGCCAAAGCGCAGGGCGAGGACTCCTTTTTCTCTTTCGGTCAGCGTATCGAGCATGCTGTAGACCTGCTCGCGGCGCATCGTTGCTGCTGCTTCATCTTCCGGGGAAGCTGTCTTCTGGTCTTCGATGAAGTCTCCCAGATGGGAATCTTCCTTTTCGCCGATCGGCGTTTCCAGGGAAATCGGATCCTGGGCAGCCTTCTTGGCTTCCCTGATCTTTTCAAGGCTGATGCCCATTTCCTTGGACAGTTCCTCGTTCGTTGCCTCGCGGCCGTGTTCCTGCAGGAAACGGCGGCCTACGCGGTTCATCTTATTGATTGTTTCGACCATGTGGACAGGCACGCGGATCGTTCTTGCCTGGTCGGCAATGGAGCGCGTAATCGCCTGGCGGATCCACCATGTCGCATATGTACTGAATTTATAGCCCTTGGTGTAGTCGAACTTGTCGACGGCCTTCAGAAGGCCGATATTTCCTTCCTGAATGAGATCCAGGAAAGGCATGCCGCGTCCCGGGTACTTCTTGGCAATGGATACGACCAGACGGAGGTTGGCGTTTGCCATTTCCTTCTTGGCTTCCAGAGCTGCTTCCTTCTCTTCCGGGGTCGCATCTTCCTTCTTGCCTTTTTCGATCGTCTTTGCCAGTTCCATTTCCTGTTCTGCGGAAAGAAGCGGATTGGAGCCGCATTCACGCAGGTACAGGCGTACCGGATCACTTACGCCGCCGGCTGCCGCATTGTAATCAGCATCCGTTGTATCTTCCACGTCCCAGGATTTTTCTTCTTCCTGTGTATCGTCATCACCGTCAAGAAGCATATTGTCAGATAGGATGTCTTCCCCTTCTTCTCCTGCGAAATCTGCTTCTGTCGGTCCCTCTTCCGTTTCCTCTGGTTCATCGTAAACCATTTCAATATGATGATCATGAAGAAGAGTGAAAACGCTGTCCAGTTGTTTCTGGGTCAAATTGTTTTCCTTCGTGAAATTGATGATTTCATTGTAGGAAATATTTCCATCCGCGTTGACTCTCTCCTTGAGATCTTTCAGCCACTGCTCAAGCTGTGCCGCCTTTGTAGCCAAGTCAGGACACCTCCTAGGAATTCAGAGACAAGGTCTCTTTGTATGTCGGAAATAGTAGATCAAACCGGCTCTTTTGTCCTTTTATTCGTTTTGCTCCATACCTTCTCAAAGCCTGTTTTTGGACGCAAAAAAGCCCTGCTTTTCGTCTCAAGTCAAAATCAGATAATACACTCTTTATCTGTAAAAATCAAGAGAGAAAAACTATATTTTTTTATTTTATTAAAAGCCGTACATTATATTCGTTATATACGGTATATTTATTAATCAGCGGAGGATCTCCGCTTCGCTGCATGGAAATGAAACGTCTTTTCTTCTCCCGTTTCATTCACAGACAGACAGAAAAAACGGCACCCGCAGATGCCGTTTTTGATTTCTGGTGACCCAGGAGGGATTCGAACCCACGACCCACCGCTTAGAAGGCGGTTGCTCTATCCAACTGAGCTACTGAGCCATATTGGTCGGGGCAGCCGGACTCGAACTGGCGACCCCCTGCTCCCAAAGCAGGTGCGCTACCAACTGCGCTATGCCCCGTAACACCTCAATAGTTTATTACATCTTGCGCTTTTCGTCAAGTGTTTTTCTTTTCTTTTTTACAGAGAGAAAAAGAGACCTATACTTTCTTGTGACCGACGTCTTCTGCCTTCACTTTCCCAAGGTAAATGCAGCCGATGATCCAGGCCACATAATCGTCAATCGGAACCGGGACTGTCCGCATGCCTTTGGGGATGAGACGGGAAAGGCCTTTGGCAGGATGGTCCTTCCAGTACCACTGCTCTCCCATTTCCGTCGTGTACTTTTCATCGACAAGGATCGTGCGGAAGGGAAGTCCCATCTTTTCAAGGACAGCGTCTGCCCTCTTCTGGATTTCCTTATGATGCGTCCCGTTTCCCATGATGAAGGCGGAAACGGGGTGACTTGAAAGAAGGTCTTCCGCTTCTTTCTCGAATTCCTTCGTGCGGATGACCTTCTTGATCACGAGCGAGCCGTCTTCTTCGACGACTGCCATTCCTGTTTTTTCTGAACCGGGATCAGCGGCTAAAATCATCTTCCGTCATTCCTTTCAACGCGTACGTCAATGAGGAGCGGGCCCTGGCTGTAGATATCGCGGCGCGCCGTGACGTACAGTGTGCAGTTTCCGCCATACTCCTTGACCCTCTGGATGACTTCCATCAGTTCCTGTCCTTCAAGAGCCCCTACGTTGCCCGTAATCGGGTCCGGAAGGATGCCCTGGCTTCTTGCATAGACATTGAGATCCTTCAGGAAGCGGAGGACCTGCAGCTCATAGTTCCTGATGTCCTTGTACTTATCCAGATTGCCCTGATAAATCGTTTCTCCCTTGTGGAAGACAAGGATACTGTCATGGATATCGAAATCAACGACAAGGCGCTCGCCCAGAATAAGGTTCTGCGCAGCGACGATGCGAACGAGTTTCTTTGTTTTGGATCCTGCGATCTGATTGACAGCCGTATCGAAATCCTGACGGCTGACGCGGATGAGTTCTGCGTTCTGGTCCGTCACATTCATCTGCTGCTTGAGGATGGTATTGATATCGTTCAAAACGCTGTCCAGTACCTTTTCCGTCTGCTCCTTGTTCATATTTTCATCGACAGTGACGCTTGTCAGCACCTGTCCGGCGCGCAGGATGACCTGGCCCTCGCGGAGCGCATAAATATTGCTCAGGAGTTCCTGCTTTTCTTCTGTCAGCGTATTGATGTTTCCTGTCAGTTCATTCTTTGTCTTTTCAAGGTTCTTGATTTCAGCAGCGGACTTTTCAACGCCGGCCTGCGCCTGATCATACGCCTCCTGCACGGTGGAAAGTTCATTTTCCATATAGACTCTCTGGCTTTCGACGCGGTCAAGTTCCCTGGACGTTTCTTCAGACTTTCTCGTCACGTCCTCGTACTCCTTGTTCCTTGCCTCGAGCTGGAGCTTGCCTGATTCAAGTTCCTTGTTCTTGAGCTGGATTTCCTGATTGAGGTCCTTCATCTGCGTCTGCAATTTGGACAGGCCGAATAAAGCGACCCTGACATTTTCATTCACCACGGCCATGACGGCAATGGTCGAGAACGAAATGAGGGCGCCGGAAATGATGGTCACGATGATCGAGGTATACTTCGGGCGCAGGCCGAAAAGAGTCATTCTCTTCTTGCCTACTTTGGAGCCTATCCTGTCCCCGAGAAAGGCGATGAGTCCGCCCATGCTGATCAGGACAAGAACGATGGCGATGCCTATGAACATAGTGACCTCCTTACCTTATATAATCATCCGGTTTCCGGACGCGGCGAAGTCCCGGAAGACCGGGACTCATAACTCAAGTGAAATTCAGCGGTCAACCCTCCATATGAGGTAGCACCCTGTGACGAAAGCAATCATATTCGGCAGCCAGACTGCGAGGAATGCAGGCATGAGGTGGCCTTTGCCGAGTGCTTCGAGGAATGTCATGATCGCATAGTAAAGGAAAATAATGACAACGGAAATGCCGAATCCGACAGAAGAGGAAGATCTCTGCTTCTGTACGCCCAGAGGAGCGCCTACGATAGCGAAGACAAAGCTTGCCATCGGCAGGGAGAAGCGGCGGTAGATTTCCATCGTGATGCCTGTGGTGTCAGCATGAGCGGCAGCATAGGCTTTCTTTGTCAGAAGGAGTTCGCGGATCGTCATTTCATCAAGATCCTTGTTTTCCTTCGGAATATCTTCCGGAGACTGTGCATAAGGAATGGCCTGGCTCTCGAAGTGCATCATGCGGTCTACACCGTCGCCGGTGAGCTCATAGATGACGCCGTTCGTCATGTACCAGACACCATCCTTCCAGACAGCGGTCGGTGCGTTTTCCACTCGGGTGACTTCTTCATTCTGGAATTCCTGGACAGTGATGTTTTCCAGCTGCTTTGTCTGCGGGTCATACTTTCTTGCATAAAGAAGGTGGACAATCTTGCCGCCCTGCACGTCACGGATGACGACATGGTCGGTCACGCCCGGATTGAGATTCCTTCGGATTTCCACGTTCAGTACGTACTGGTACTCGCTGTTTGTCCACGGCACGACGTATTCATTGAATGCGACGGCGCAGATGCTGATGGCAAGGGACAAAAGAAAGACCGGCGTAGCCAGGCGCAGGAAACTCTGCCCGGAAGAACGCATGACAATCAGTTCGCTCGATCCAGACAGGCGAGAGAAACACATAAGGGCGCCTAAAAGGACAGCCATCGGGAATGTGTAGACGACAATTCTCGGGAGCGCCAGGATGAAAATCTTCAGCGCGGATTCCGAGGATGCGCCGTACTTTGTTACGTAGCTTGCAATTTTCAAAAGGGTATCTGCACCAAGGAAGATCGCTGTGAAAGCTGCTACGCCAAAGAGGAACGGAGCCAGGAATTCTTTTAATATGTATTTGTCCAATATTCTCATCGGAATTCCCCTCCTTCTATATCTTTCTTCATCATAAAGTGAAATTCTCTCCCAAATAGTTCTTCTTTGCTACCGGATCCACGGCAATTTCAGCATCCGTTCCGTGCAACAGAATGCGTCCTTCCGACAGGATGTAAGCATTGTCGACGATGCGCAGCGTTTCGCGGACGTTGTGGTCCGTGATGAGGATGCCGATTCCCTTCGTCTTCAGGTGGAGGACGACGCTCTGGATATCTTCGACAGCGAGCGGATCAACGCCTGCAAACGGTTCATCGAGAAGGATGAAGGCAGGATCCATCGTCAGAGAGCGCGCGATTTCCACGCGGCGTCTTTCACCGCCTGAAAGTGCTCCGCCCTTTGTATCGCGGACACGGCCGATATTGAATTCATCCAGAAGAGACTCCGCCTTGGCGGTTCTTTCTTCCGGCGTCAGATCTTTTCTTGTTTCCAGAAGAGACATCAGGTTTTCCCATACAGTCATCTTCGTGAAAACAGACTGTTCCTGCGGCAGGTAGCCGATGCCGAACTGGTGGCGCTTGTAAATCGGAAGGCCCACAAGTGAGGTGTCCCCGACTGTCACGTCCCCTTCATCCGGCTGGATGATGCCGACGATCATGTAGAATGTGGTCGTCTTGCCGGCTCCGTTAGGCCCCAGGAGCCCTACGATCGTCCCCTGCTCGACTTCCACATTGACATCATTCACGACAGTTTTTTCGCCGTAGCGTTTGATCAGATTATGTGTTTCTATCTTCATTGATTTCCCTTGGTTTCTACTTTGTTTCTATGGATGAACCTGCATACTCAGGGCGGCCTGCGATTGGCGTATTGGCGGTGACCGGACCGGTTGGAGCGCTCTCCTGTCCGCTTCCGGAGCCTGCCGTATTATCGCTGCCCCCTGTATTTGTGATGACGATGGTGCTTCTGCCCTTCGTTTCTACGACTTTGTCGTTATCCATGAGGATGAGTTCAGGTCCGTCGAAGCGGTTTCCATTCTGCACGGCCCATGCATTGCCCTGGAGGACAAGGCGTCCGTCAGTGCCGTTCCTGCCGGTTCTGGTGTAGACAGCCTGATCGCCGTAGCCTGTTGCATTATGGAGTGTGCTTGAAAGGTTGACGCCGCCGGTGGCAACGACTTTAATCTGCTTCAGGTTGCCTTCGATATGAGGAGCGGCAAGGCTTCCATCCGGAGATTCGAGGTAGCCGTTTCCTTCGATCTTGGCAAAGCCTGTATCGGAATTGTACATGACATCGTCGCCCTTGAGGGTCCTGTTTTCAGCGTCGTCATGATAATAAACGCTTCCGATGCCTCTTGCGGTCTTGTCATTATAAAGGAAGAGCTTGTCAGCCGTCAATGTTTCCTGATTCTTGGCATAATGAACGCCGCCTTCCAGGAAAGCACTCCTGTCTTCGAAATGGTATTCGCCGTCTGCGGCTGTGATTGTTGCGCCTTCGTTAGCGTGGATGACCACGTTCCCTTTGGCGGTGACGACCTTGGCCTTGCCGTCATATGTCAAGACGTCGGCTGTGATGTCATCGGCCATGGCGGTCGTGACAGATCCTAGTGCGATGGCCAGTACTGCCAGCGCTGCATAAAAAGTTTTCACTTTCACTTTGCGTCCTCCTTGTCTGCGAGCTTCGCATGTCCTTTGGCGGTTAACTGCTGCAGCACCCGGTCTCCCGTGAAGCTGTCACCTGTCAGTACGCGGTTGTCTTTTTCCGCTGTGAAGAATTGATCCGTGGAAAGGATCTGTGTCTTGCCATCATACGTCAGGTTCTTTGCATAAAGGACGAGTCCGTCCTTGGATTTTCCCTTGACGTTTCCTTCTACGTAAACGGTCTGCACCTTGCGGTCGATTTTGCCCGTATCAGCTGTCAGATCGATTTCGTTGTCATCTTTCATAAAAGACCCGTCGACGCCTGTCATCTCGATGATGTTCTTATCCTGGCTCATCGTGACATGCTTGGCCTTGAAGCGCCATACAGGCTTGCCGTCCTTGTCTTCCTTCAGATCGATATTATCGAATTCCATGGCCGGATTTCCGGAACCGGCGGCAGCATTCATGCGTTTCGTGTCGCCGCGGAAGAGAGCGTAGATGCCCACAGCAAGGAGCAGGATGACCGCTATCGTGATATAAAGCTTGGCGTGTTTCTTCATTCCTTGCCTCCTTTGGTCTCGTTCCAGTTATCATAGATGCCGGATGCAAAACGCTTCTTTTCCTCTTCGCTCAGATCCATGTACATCTTGATCTTTCCCGGTCTTGTCCAGAAGAGATGCTGGAACCAGAGCCAGTCTGCCGGATGGGCTTTGATGAAATCTTCCATCATCGTGGCCATTTTCTGGGAGTTCCTGAGAAGATCTCCTTCTTCATCTCCCGTGTCTTCGTAATAGAATTTCTTTCCCACACAGATCGTGTGGCCCTTCCCGTTTTCATTTCTTACGATGAAAAGCGGGATGATCGGCGCCTTGAACTTTCTGGCAAAGACGGCCGGTCCCTGTGGGAAGGAAAAGACCTTGTTCATGAAAAGAACCGGTACGCCGACCTTGTTCCCGTCCTTATCGGAAAGGAAGCCAAGGATATGGTTCTTCTTCATCGAGCGCGCAGCGGCAATCATTTCGTAGCCGCCCGTGCCGGTCAGGTAAATATGCTGACCCGCCATGGTGCGGTAATCGTTGATAATTCTCATCAGCGCATCATCAGCCTGCTTCTTGCCGATGGCCGACGTGTCATAGCCGTGAAGGGCAAGGCCTGCGCCAAGCCATTCCCAGTTTCCCATATGTGCGGTAAGGCCGACGATTCCCTTTTTCTCAGCGTATGCTTCTTCCAGGTACTCGGGATGATCGATCTTCACGAAATCATCAATATGCGCTTTTTCTTTGCAGAGCCGTGGCATATACATCATTTCCATGGCGGACATACCGATATTTTCATAAACCTTCTGCAGCAGCTTTTCGGCTTCAGGGCGCGAGACCTTAAGGCCGGTCATGATCTGCTCCAGACCCCGGTTTCTTTGTTTGGCTATGCGGTTCATAATGCAGGGGCCCAGAAAGCGCCCTATAGACAGGATTCGGTCATATGACATGCGGCAGAGCATATTGCTGATGCCTTTCAGAATCCTGTATCTTACATCGAATGACATGGCTCCTCTTCTTTCCGGAAATGATTCAAAATACAGCGGGCCCCTCAGTCATGTCTGAAGGAATCGACCGCTTCATCCCAGCGTCCCTGGGCTTTCAAAATATGTTCGACGAATTCGCGGGCTGCGCCTTCCCCGCCTTTAAAGTGGGAAATGAAATCCGCAGCATCCCTGTTTTCGTCACAGGCATTTTCAGGACATCCCGAAACGCCGACCTTTTCAAGGAGAGGCAGATCATTCAGATCGTCTCCCATGTAAGCGGCTTCTTCCCAGGAAAGTCCGTATTCTTTCAGCAAGCCTTCCAGTGCTTCGATCTTGTTTTCAACGCCGGTCAAAACGAAGTCAGCATGGAGCTCCCTTGCGCGGGCGCCCACGATCTTCGAGGACCTTCCGGTGATGAAGCCTGTCTTGTAGCCCATCCTGTGGGCAAGACTCAGGGCCAGTCCGTCCTTGACGTTGAAGAATTTGTAAGCTTCCCCGTCAGGCCCAAGGACCAGCGTCCCGTTTGTCAGCGTGCCGTCGACGTCGAAAGCAAACAGTTTTATTTTATCCGCATTTTTCATCAGACGACCCCCTGTTTCATAAGGTCGGTGATATGCACCATGCCGGTCGCGCGTCCGTTCTCGTCAACGACAGGAAGAACGGTGATCGGATGGGGCTTGTGGTTTTCCATGATATGGAGTGCTTCAGCAGCCAGGCGTCCGGATGTGATGACGATCGGTTCCTGTGTCATGACATCGGAAAGATGGACTGTCAGGAAATCCGTGCCTCTCTCAAGGCCACGTCTGACATCGCCGTCGGTCATAAGGCCGATCAGGGAACCTTCCGCATTGATGACGGAAACGGCGCCAAGGCCCTTGGACGTCATGACGAAGAGCGCATCTTTGACAGATGCCTTTTCCTGCACGACAGGATTGTCCTCTCCCTTGTGCATGACCATCTCGACTGTCATGAGAAGCTTTTTCCCAAGAGAGCCGCCCGGATGGAAAATGGCAAACTTGTCTGCCGTGAAATGGCGGTTTTCCATCAAACATACAGCCAGCGCATCGCCAAGGGCGAGAGCAGCAGTCGTCGAGCTTGTCGGAGCAAGGCCCAGAGAGTCTGCTTCCTTTTCAACGCCTGCGTCAAGGACAGCATCTGCATTCTTGGCAAGCGTGGAATTCGTCTTGCCGACGACGGCAATGAGTTTTGGCCCGATTCTTTTCAGGGACGGGAGAATATTCAAAATCTCCATCGTTTCCCCGCTGTTTGAATAGGCAATGACGACATCTTCTGATGTGACCATGCCAAGATCCCCGTGGATGCCTTCTGCCGGATGCAGGAAGAAGGCAGGCGTGCCGGTGCTTGCCATCGTGGCAGCTACCTTGCGGGCGATATGGCCCGATTTCCCCATGCCTGTCAAAACCACGCGCCCCTTGGACTCGTCGATCATACGGACTGCCTTTTCAAACTGACCGTCCAATTTATTGACTAAAGATTCTACTGCCGCCGCTTCATCCCGAAGGACCCGCGACGCCGTCTCTATTACTGACATACAGCCTCCCGTTTTCTTGATGACCCGGAACTTCTGACAGGGAATGATTCATCCACTCTGCCGAATCATATTTATTATACAATACATGGCCGCCGCCGTAAATACGACAAACACGAAGAAAATTATAGCCGATATACCGCAAAAATACGCATAAAATCGCGGATATGGTCGTAAAGTGGTCGTAAATTTTTCAGCCCGAAGCCGCCCGAACGATGCCGAAGATGCCAATGAGTCCAGCACCAATGGCCCAGGCGTCCCTTTGCCTTTTTGCGACCACTATTTCATGGTTCTTCCTCCGAAGTTCTGATTCCGTTTCTTCGGTCAATTTCTGATAGGATTTTTTCTGACTCTCCAGCGATTCGTTGGCCTTCTTCAGCAAGCTGTTGGCCCTCTCTAATGACTGCCGCGTCTCCGCTATTTCTTTCTGCGAGTTCTCTATTTCTTCCCGCTGCTGATTCAAGGTTTCGGCCTGCTGCTTCTGACTGGCTGATAGCAGATTCCACTTCTCGGCTTCCTGCTGCTGTACTTTGCTCAGCTGCCTGGCGTTCTGTCTCAACTTCATGTACTCGGTCATTGTCATAGTAACTGTCTGTTCCGGCCCCGTAGTCTCCGCGCCATATGAAATAGCTGGAAATGCAAACAATGATAATAGCAGCAATGACCCAAACGCGATATTTTTTGATGTACTCCACATTACTGCCCCTCTTCGGCGTTATCGTTCCAGCCGTCAAACCTCATCAAATCATTGGCGTTAATGGTCGCCATAATCTTATCTGCATAGTCTGGGTCAGTTGCGTAAACTGGCGCCATGGCTTTCACAAACTGCTGGATGTCCCAGGTGCTCTGCCAAACGGAGAGGGCTTCGCTGTATGACGGTTCTTCGGTCATGAGGATGCACCAATCTTCAATAGCTTCATCCAGGGAGTTGTAATCCTGGAACTTATCGGAAATCTGCACATATTCGCCGTCGATATATTCATACGTCGGCTTCTCGATATAGTTTCCTTCACCGCCCCACTTGCGGCCGAAATAGTTATAGCCGCCGATGCAGTAACGGCCCCACCCGGATTCTATGGCGGCTTGGGCAATGCAAACGGACGCGGGAAGGTTGTAGTCAGCGCAAATCCGCCCGGCTGTATCTCCAATGAAATTAATAAATGCATCTGCTTCCATCTTTTATGCTCTCCTTTCCGGCGGCTTCTGGGAATATGTTCCAGGGGCCGTGTTGTACTTCGAATTAATAAATTTATTAACCACCTGCGGGGTGGCGCCACCTCCGCCGGTAAACGCGGCGATGGTTTCATAATTAGCCCAGGCCTGCTGGGTGTAGACCAGGTAGATAGATACCACTAAAAATGCAATCCACGCTACCGCCGTAATGGTCCGGGTCAACGAAAGAGCCCCATCTTCATAGAGGAGCATTCGTAGAACATTCATAAAATTTCGCCCTCCTTGCCGCCCAGCGGGGCCTCTTTATATACCTCTATGATTTTATGAATATATCCGTTTTTCCCATCCAGGGCGTTGTAGGCGTCTCCCATGTCGAGTGTCGAACGGTATTCATCCCGCTGGATGCTGTGGCCGTGTTTGATGTGATAATTGTAGGCCTGGATGATTTTATCACGCAGGAGGCACTTCACCGCGTTTTCCATGGCCCTCTGTCTGAAAAACCACGTACAGCATGCACCAGCGGCAAATGATAGGGACGGAAGGGCCGCCTGCTGCAAAATGCTTAAAATGATGTCAATCATGTTTCGCTCTCCAGAATTTTCTGCACTTCATCAACTGTATACCCCAGGGCCTTCAATCTGCAGTTTGGGTTCTCTTTATATTCATACTGATACTTTTCACCTGTCTGCTCATCAGTCACGATTCTATGGGTATTATCCACCACACCGCTTTCCCCACTTTTCAAAGTCCCTGTATTGAACCAATCCATGCGCGTATCCAGAAGGTTTTGGAAGTCTTCCCTCCATTTTTCTTTTGGGAAATTCTTTCTGACGAACTCATAATCTGCTTTTGTGTTCAAACTTTTGGGATATCCAACCATCTTAATCCTCCTATGTGAAAGAAAAATACTTTCCAACCTGTTTAATGACTGCCACAAACGGGATCATGTCCTTATACTCTTCAATCTGCTTGATGAGTACCGCTGAACCTGTAAATGTGATATAGGTCTTTCCGTCTTTCATTTTGTACTGCAGTTTCAGGCACTTACCGGTGCTCTTTTTACTTTGCGTAATGTTCTGCCCGGTCACCGTGATTTCCTGGTTCAGGATTTCTGACAGCCGTTTCTTCTCTCCGTCCAGCGCCACGTCTTTGGCGAATTCTGAAAACCTATGAATACCGTTTGAATCATTCAATTCCCACCGCCTCCTTCAGTTCGGTCATGCGCATGGCTTTTTGTAAATGGTATGACTGCGCATGCTTCAGCCATCCTATGGCGCTTGCTACCTGTCCCCTGGCCCGGTCTTTATCGATGCGGCCAGATTCCAGGCGGCTTTGGATGGTCTTCATCCTCTGTTTGATTCGCTTGGCGGTCCGCTTCCTGACCAGAATTTTCCCATTGTGAAAATGCCTATAGCCTAAAAAATCCACGCCCTGATAGGTGTGGAAAATGTTGTTTTTACTCAGCTTCATGTCCAACTTCTCGGTGACAAACTTTTCAATGGCTTTTGACCATTCTTTAACTTCCTTCAGGTCGTTACTGAATAGAACAAAATCGTCGCAATACCGTATATAGGCCTTGGCCTTTAGCTTTGTTTTCACGAAAATATCCAATTCATTCAGGAAAAGATTCCCAAACCATTGGGATAGGAAATTCCCTATAGGAACGTTTCTTTCTGTTCCCGTGCTGTCGATGATGTCATCCAGCAGCCATAACATTTCCTTATCCTTGATTTTCTTCCTGATGACTTCTTTCAGCAGGTCATGCCTGATTGATGGGTAGAATTTAGAAATGTCTCCCTGAAAACAGTATTCATACTTTCTCACCATCTGCATGCACCTGATGCTTCCTTTGTGCTGGCCCTTCCCTTTTCTGCATGCGTAACTGTCGTAGATAAACATTTTATCCCATATAGGTGACAATACGTTTACTATGGCATGCTGGACGATGCGGTCCGGATAAAATGGCAGGATGTATATAGTCCTTTCTTTTGGCTCATAGATTTTCTTTGTCCGGTACTCTGCAGTATGAAATGTATGGGTAATAAGGGATTCCTGCAATTTTCGGAGAAGATTTTCTTTATTCTTGTCCACTTCTTGCACCTGGCGCTGCCAGGATTTTCCTTTGCGTGCATTGTGATATGCCAGTTCTATGTTTTCCATGGATACCAGATTTTTGTATAAATTCCCGTATCTTCTCATGTGAATCCTCAAAAAATAATTTTGCATTGGCGGCTTTCGCTTTACTACTAACCGCCTCCGCTTCCGTTGTGTGTTTTGGCTTTCTGCCATGGCATACGGGCCAGCCGCTGGAATTTGGCTCGGAGCCATATCCTCGTATCGGAGCACCTGCGCCCTGCAATGTTGCCATTGCGGTTCGTGGAGAAATCGTTGCAATTCGCGGACCGTGAGCCGCAAAACGCACTATCGTCCCACTTGCCACTGAATAGCACCTGACGCAAAAAGCCAATGCAGGAGCAAGTATGCCCATATGCCCTATGAAATCAGCCCGTTTTTGTGGGCGCTCTAAATCTCATCTTTACGCGCTGACGCGCCGCACGCTATAGCGAAACGGCCAGCGGCTCGGAGCACCCGCGCCCCGCAATGCCGCCATCGCGGCACGCGGAGAAACCGCTGCAATTCGCGGACCGCGAGCCGCAAAACGCACCATCGCCCCACCAGCCACCGAATCGCACCCGACGCAAAAAGCCAATGCAGGAGCCGCGTCCTGTATCATCAATATCTGCGTTATATACGGATAACGTGGACCATGAATATCCATCATTCCATGTGTTCGTCTCGGAGTGTGATGTGTTCATAGCTTCAAATAAATCACTGCCCCACTGCCAGATGACGCCTGCGCAGTCTTCCACGCCGTAATTGCTGATAATTCTCACGTTATTACTATTTACATGGCCGCCGGTAGTGTTTGCATCTGCAGAACCTTTAATATTAAACTGTTCCTGGATTCCCTTCATGCAATGCATGAAATCGCTTCTTGAAAGAAGATGCTTTCCGACTTCTGCAAAATATTCCTCAAATTTTTCACCGTGCCACCTTGGGGAACTCTCTCCGTCTGCCATAACCCCGCCGAACCTGGAAACAAGTTCCGAACCATCCCAGGAGGCGATGTAGATATCAATCCACCGGCGGCCGTCAAATACCATTCCTTCCGGGCTGGCTACCGGACGGTGGCGGTGGTCCCACACGGATGCGGGGAGGATGTCTCCCGCTGCATATCCGGAAAGGGCATGACCGGAAATTGTTCCTACATCCGCACATTCCCCGTGGAAACCTCCGATTTTTCTAGAATTGGTGGCCGTGTACCCGGTCGGCACTGTGCTGTTTGCGGAAAGTAAAATCTTTGGGACGGTGGTCCCATCTGTTGGCTGGCATGCATAAACATAAAAATCTTTTCCTTTCCGGTTTGTTGCCGTGGCCAGTGTCGCATCGTCCCAGCTGTCCGCCTTTGTGATGTCTATGGTCTCGGATCCGTTGTGCACATAGCCATTATTCCCGATGTTTACGGTCATATAATCAGGCAGTGTAATGGTTGTTTTGGCTCCTGCCAATGGCACGGAGCGGCCGTAGTGGGCAGGGAGCAGGGCGATTAATGCAGATTTATATAAATCGGTCATTCCATTAATGGCCTTTTCTTTTGTGTCCGCGGCGCTGCTCTCAAGGTCTGCAAGAGTTGCCATTCCAGCCTTGTTAACGGTAATTGTCACATTGTCCGCAGATTCTACGCCGATATCGAAATCAAATTCCTTTGTATAACTCCCGGCAGATTCTTCTTCTATCACCGTGGGCCTGTCATAGTATCGGGCGCAGAAAAGGATTTCCCCATCATCCGGATCCTTTGCGAAAAGGCCGACCTCGCGCACATATAATGCTTCAGTCAGTCCCGTATTCTCTAATATTCCGATAACCTTGCAGATATTGTTAGAATTTACCTGTGTTTTATTGATTGAAACATCTATTTTGGGGGAAAATAAAGCGTTACGATTTTCATAATCGCTGTTACCGTTGGCGAACCCATCACCTACGCCTATCTTGGTAAAATTGAACTTTGTGCTTCCTGAAAATACTTTAGCCTGCAGTTTCCTTCCTGCAGTAGTAATAATGTACTTTCCCATTCACTGCCTCCTTATGCTTTACGAACCCAGAAATATGCTGCTATGGAGCTTTGCATTACGTTAAAATTCTCACCACCCCCGAGATTTTCCGTTTGGCCCGTATGGCTATGCGAGCCGGAAAATCCCGTTAATGCTAACCGCTTATAATTGTTCCAAGGGCGATTATCGCCGTATGCCATGCGGGTCATTTCCGGATCGCCTCCACCGCCATTCGTAACATCAAACCCGATTTCATCAAGGAAGTCGCTGGTTTTGTGCTGGTGGGATCCGCTTTCGTTCGTTTTGATTCCCACTTTAACGGCAGGAAGGTTACTTTTGGAGATAGGCTTATCGTTTGACCCATAATTCTGGCCGGATTTAAAATTATCACCGGCCGAAAGGAGAACGCTCCCCTCTACCATTTTCTCCCATGTGGTTCCAACCCATAGCTTATTGGGATTAATAGTTTCACCCAATGTGATGAATATTGAACCAATCGGATACACTTGATCGATCGTCAGCGCATCTTCCTTCAGCTGATATAAATCACTTCCCACTTTAATGGTCACGTTGCTGGCTTCTCCGACCACGATATAGATTGAAAGAAGATAATTAAAAATAGATCCCGGTGCTTTTGGCGGGACCCAGTTGCTGTTGACTTTAGCTATTGCAAAGAGGACCTCTTCGCCGGTATCCTGCGAAATGCAAAACAGTCCGGCCTCCCGGATGTAATACCCGGCTTCCAACGTGTCATTAGCAATGACTGCAGAAATTTTAGCTCTACCATTATTGATAGAAATAGCACTAACTGGGAAAGTCTGTTTTGAACTGACTAACCCGGTTAATCCTGCCGCTGCTTCTGAATCCGCTGGAAGTTCTCCGTCGCCGGTCTGGATAGCGGAAAAAACTATCTGCGTCCCGCCTAATGCCTTTCGGAGAATTTCATTTCCCTTCTGTGTCAGGTAGTAATGATCTGCTACTAACTCCATGTTAATACCTCTCTATCCATTGTTCCGTCCACCGCGTAAATGGATGAATCATACCTTTCATTGGTCATGTATTGGCCTGGGTAAACCCGGATATATCCATCCCAAATGGAGGCCATGCCTATATACAACTGTGCGGTTCCATCATTCATATAGCGCACTTCTTCGCCGAGCTCTTCATTATCTTTTTCGCTGTCTACCGCGAAGAAATCGAATAATAAATCATCCGTCCATTTGTAAACTAATGACAAATTTGACGGGACGTATACCCGGAGAGCATTAATTAGAGCTTTCGACGAAACACCACAATCTCCATTAACAAGGCAGGCCAGGCTGTAATCATTAGGGGATACTTCAATATTTGCATATTCTCCACCCTGAAAATGGGAAATGTAATTTCCCACCGTTCTTTCCGTAAACGGGCGCATATCCATTATTTTCAGGAGTATGGCGGCCCGACGCTCTTCAAAGGTTTCATTTTCTATTGGAATGATTCCGAGCATGCTTTCCCATCGTCTGCAGCCGGATTCTGTAAAATCATATACGAATGTATTTATCAACCATTCCCAGGCACAGTCCCAGACAGCCTTTAGCTCTGGATTTTCCGCCGCTGCCAGCTTTTTGAACTCTTTGGCCGGTGAGATGACGTCCGGGAAATAAATTTCAACCTTCGGGTCATGGTCCGGCCTTTTTAATGTCGTCATGATGTGCCGGCCCCCTCACTGATGGATCCAACCGCGGCCAATTCGTCCGGCTCCAGTGTTAGATTTCCAGGAAGCCCGTTAATCCTGGTATTTGATACATCTTCCAACCCATTAATGGAAAGGAGCCTTGCTTCAATCTGGGAGATTCGGATGACCAGCCCCGTATCATTGTATGATTCTGTGGTGGCAGTCTGTGTACTTTCCCAGTCTGTGTTTAACTCGCTAAAATAATCAGATAATTTCCCCTTGATGGCTTCCATGTAGTCCTGCATGGTGCCGGACTTAAACGAAGGGACAAATGAAATATTAATTTCCTTCGCTTTGGCTCCTTCTACGGTCACCCTGTGCCCTATAGGTGCGATGCCTATCCCCTTTCCTGCGTTCGTGACCGGGTCTATGGCGGTCTGGACCTCCGTCACCTTTTCAGCTGTCGGAGGCTTGTTGTCGCTGGTAGAAAAGACGATTTTCACCGTGCCCCCGCCATTCCATACGGGGTACACCTTCACGCCGCCCACGCCTGCGATGGCCCCCACCTTTTCCCGGTAATCCTGGATATTGCCACCGAAGGCCATTGAATCAAACGACGCCAGGTAGCGCTTGCGGAAAGCTTCTGTTTCTTCTTCATCCTCGCCCGCTGTTACGAGTTCCGTAATTTCCACTTTGGACAGTCCAGCCACGTAGTCGATGGGGACCACCGGGCCGTTGGGCTTGTTGCCGATGGTCCCGGCTGTCTCGCATTCCGCCAGGTAGCCGCTGCCGGTCGTGGCCTTTCCGGTTATCCTGAAATTCACATCATCACAGGAGAATCGAGCCCCTGCGGAAATCTCCACATCTGAAGGGGATGGAACGATGCGGGCCACGGACGGCGTGGCCTCCATGGGGGAAAGCCCCCGCTCCTTTGCCCTTTCGATGAGGAAGGGCCTGGTGGCGGTATCGCCGAAGGTGTTTTGAATGAATAAATCCAGGGCCACGTACAGATACATCAATTCGATGGCCGCGGGGGCCGCTGCATCAAACGCTATGGACCCCTCCCGCTTGTCTATGTCGGCGGGCATGCTGCCGAGCATACGGTCGCGGATTTTTTCATAAGTTTGGTCTTCATACATCAGGAAATTCTCACCTCTTTGGACGCGGTAAAACTGCCGTAAATCGTGGTAACACTGAACTTTGCCAGGACGTCGCCCTTCTTGTTGTAGGTCAGGTCGAAGTCTCCCACGTTCGTGATACGGTCATCCTGTTCCAGTGCTTCGGTGATGCGCCGGGGGATTTCCGGAAGTACGTAGGGGATGGGCTTCCCGAAGAGGTCCTCCAGCTCAATCCCGTAATTCCACGAATAAATCAAAAATTTGTATCTTTCAGTATTGATAATCTTGTAGACCGCCTGCTTCACCGCTTCCATGTCGCTTGTTATGGTGCCCTGCACACGGTCGGCGTCTATCATCATCCGGTATGTCTTATTTGGCCATGTCGGGTTCATGACCACGGAAACGGCGCCGGATTCGTCTGTTGAGGTGTCCGGTAATAAGGCCATTCAAATCACCCCCATTGTCCGGTAATGCCTATATGGTTATGGATGCGAGATAAAACGCAGTACTGCTGGCCGCCGCGCTGGCGAACCAATATCACCACTTCGCCCACCTTCAGGCTGTTGTATACGCGGATTTTCTTCCTGCCCTTGTAATCATGGTTATGGCTGGCAAACTCTGCATCACCACCGCCGCCGGCTCGGTTCTCTGTGGTGTGGCTGACTTCTATGTCCACGTCATAGTCCCGGACCGCGTCGGTCAGAATCAGAAATTCGCTTGTGATGACGTCTTTTTGGTCCACGCGGATTGACAGCGGTTCTACGCTTTCCACCTTCCCGAGGAGGTAGTCGGCGGGGCGTCCGGCTTCTCCCTGCTGCGCTGATATTTTCTGAAGCGTTTCCAGTAGATTCTGCGCGCTCATTTCTCGCCCCCCTCTCCTGTGATGATGTCGCCCCGGACTTCCAGGTCCATGGTATGGAGACGGTTCTCTAAGCGGTGGGTCACCGATTCCACAATAATGGTTCTGACTTTTTTCTCCTGCTCTTTTCCCTGACCTGTCTCATCATCTTCCCCCAGGTCAATGTTTATATACATCATGGACCCGCCGCGGACGCGGATATCGCCGGCGGCCCCTTTGATTCTGAGGCTTCTGCTGAGGCGGTTATAGTGGGATAGATAGGTATCGGCCAAGGCTTGCGGTGACTGGCTTTTGGGGTTGATGCTCTCGAAAAGCTGAAGGACGCCCCACTGCTTCCGGGTCTCGCTCTTTGCGTATTCTTCGGCCGTGTGCGGCGCATAATAAGCCTTCTGCCCATTTTCCTGATCATCCACCACCAGCTTGACCAGGTTGTATGTTCCTTTGTCTATGGTGGTCTTGTATTCATAGTCCTGAGCCGTGTCCGCATCAATAAGGAGGTCCGTCTGCAGTTTCTCGATGTCTTTCACCGTGATTTTTCCACAGTCGTCATATAAAACAAAAATCTTGTTTGTATGGATCATGGTCAGGTCAAGGGCGTTCTGCGCCATATCTAAAATGGTTGCATTGGCTTCCCTGCGCTTGTCTATGACGAAGGCGGTATCATCCATATCACCGGTCACACACTCGAAATCTTCGGCCAGCTCCCTAATCACCTCACTGGCTTTCTTGCCTGTATAGGAAAATGTATCTTTATTCAAAAAATACCGGAGCTGATCATAGGCCATGACTTTGAAGGTCTTGTCTTTTGTGCGTGTGCGGGTGAAAACGAACCCATGGAAGAACTGGGTGCCCTTCCAGGTGGCGTCCACCGTGTCCCCTTCTTCCACCTTCAGAACATCGTCCCTGGTGATGGAAAACTGGAACCGGCCGGGGGAGCCTTTCCTATGGATCTCCCACGTGGCCCCATCGAGAACGGATGGAATAAAATATTCATCCGTCTTTTTGTGATGGATGACCACCGTGAGGCCGTCCGGATTTCCGCCGTCAAACTGGTAATGTTCTACGGCCTTTCCTTCCTGTTTTTCCCTGCTTGCTGTTACCGTGACGCCTGGGAGCTCATATACTTCACTCATAATTTGAGGACCCTCCCCTTCAATTTCTCGAACGGGTTATCTATGACGTTCTCATTCATCACATTTCGCCAGTTCAGGGTGCCTCCCGCCGCCTGGCGGCAGGCCTCCCATATGGTCATATCCCGAGTAACTTTGATAGCGTTCGGGATGGACTTATCAATGGAGGAGCGCTGCTGGTTCACCACCAGCTTCTTATTCCCGTCCTTATCCGTCTGGATGGTGGCCGTCTTGGTCTCGAATGGCCGGTATTCCTTCAACTTGATAGGGACCAATACGTCCGTGCCTTCCCTGGCGGCGTCTTCCTCTATGCTGTAGTCCTCCACTGTCACGAGGATGTTGGTAGAAAGGAGCATCTGGAACCCGCCGCCGGTCATGCGTGAAACAATGAAACGGGTAGGGATTTTAGACGCCTTCAGCGTCTCAATCTGATCCAGGAAATATTTGGCATTCCGGAAGGAGAAGCTGTTTCCTAAAACGGAGCCGATAATGCCGCCGATGCTGCCGGCGGCGTAACTGATGGCCGCATCCTGCAGGCTGTTGTTGTAATTGGCCCATGGATATTTGGAATTAGGGAGGCGGATGCTGAAGGAGACCTCCTTCAGCCCCGGCGTCTTGATGATAGAGGCCTCGCCCTCATTGATGAGGTTGATGGTCTTATTCTTCCCGTTAATCTTCACGCTCATTTTGGCCGGCGGAACCGGCAGATGCATAGTTCCTAAAAAGAAATAGTACATCAGTGCACCGCCTCCGCTCCGCTTGCCATGGCCTCCGTCAATTTGTCCACAATCTGGTCCACCATACCGTCCACATCTTCCCTGTTGTTTATGGTGTTATTCACGCCGCCCAGGTCTATGTGGATGCTGGCGGTGGTGTACTTGTTGATGGCGTCAATTTCTGCGGTTTCCCGTAAAAACTTCAAATCTTCATCAAGGGCGTCTATCTGGTCGGCTATACGGCCGGTATTCCCTGCCGTGTCGCGGCCGCTTTTGGCCATGTCCCCCAGGTTGTCCCCGGCAGTGCCTCCTATGTCGGTAGACGGGAAGCCGCCCTCGTACTGCGTTCCCATATCCGGGATGGCGGCAGGTGCCACGGCTATATTATGGATTCCCTCCACAATGCCGGAGCCCACGTTGAAGGCCCCCTGCTTCCATCCTTCCACGTTGACCTGCTGGATCTCCGTGAGATGGCCTATGTCGGTTCCGAATACGCCATTAATAGCGTCGGCCGCGCCGTTGCATGCACCAATCAAGGCGTTCACGGCGCTAATCACGATATTGACTGCCGTCCCTGCGGCGCCTGCAATGGCGGCGAAGGCGTTCCCGATGGTGTTAGCCAGCCCCTGGGTTGCTGTGGACCACGCCACCCATGCGCCGATGGCCAGGGCCACAAGGCCCACCACCCACATAATGGGATTCGCCAGCAGGGCGGCGTCGAGGAGTTTAATGGCTCCCGTCAATACGCCGGTTACGCCTGCCAGCACGAACTCCGCGCCTGCCAAAATGAGGTCCTTGGCGGCCGTGGCGAATGCTATAGCCGCGTGAATCTGCATGGGAATATTGGCCAACTCCCACCCCACGGCCACCGCCGTAAGGGCTCCGACGATGACGGGCGCCCATTCGGTGATGAGCCCTCCTATGTAGTCGATGACGCCGCCCACAATATTGCCGATGGTGGAGACCACTTCATAGATACCGCCGCCCACCTGGGCCACGATGTTCAATATGGTGGCCGCCACGGCTCCGATTTCCGGAAGTATGGCGGTGATTCCCTGCGCGATGCTCACCATGGCCTGGCTGTTGGCAATGTTTGAAATAACATCAAAGAGCGGCTGGAATGCCATGAGCGCCGTGTTCTTCATCTGCGTCATGGCCCCCTCCCAGGTCATAGGCATTTTTGCGAATTTATCGTTGATTTCGTCCATGTTGTTCAGGATAGCGTCCCGTAGGATGTCGGCCGTGACCAGGCCCTTGCTGGCGAGGTCCTTCAGCTGGCCCTGGGTGACGCCCATTTCCTTGGAAACCATCTGCTCAATGAGCGGGGCTGCCTCGGAAATTGAACGGAACTCATCGCCCTGCAGGTTTCCCTTGCCGAGGGCCTGTGTCAACTGCAGGAGGGCGTCGCCCTGCTGCTGCTTTCCGGTGCCGCCGATGGCGAAGAGCTTTTGAATCCCTTCCATGAAGGGAACCGTCTGGCGCGGGTCTGGAAAAACATTTTTCGCGGTCATGGCCACGGTGGCCACGCTTTTGGCCATTTGGTCATAGGCGCCGCGGGACCGCATGGCCGACGCATAGATGAGATTATTCATCTCAGCCGCCTGGGCCGCGCTGGATGAAACCAGGTTAATCCGGGCATGAATGCCCGCCATTTCGTCGGACAGCTTGATTAGTGTAGCGGCGCCAGCGCGGATTGATTCGACCGCCTGCATGGCTGCATTGGCCAGGAAGTTGCCGGCAGCGATGTTCTTGATATTCGCAAGGGCGGAGCCCGCCGTTCGCGCGCTGTCCGTCATGCTGCTGATGGCATTTTTCAGGCGGTTCATAGGCCCCGTCTGGATTCCGGAAGCGGCGGCGCTCATCCTGGCGGAGGCGCTCTGGGCTTCCCCCATGTCACCGGAAAGACGGCGGGCCGCCTGGCTCATTCGGCCAATGGGGCCGCTGGCCTTATCCTCCACAACTATTTGGGCTTCAATTCTTGCCATGGTCTCACCTCCCAGCTCACTTCTCTTTCTTGATTTTCTTTAATTCGTCATTCTCCCGCTTAGAGCGGATTTCCACGGCCGCCATAATAAAAGCCCTGTCCTTCCAGGGCAAACTCCAAAAATAGGACGGCGGCCAATGGAATTTATGAAGGCAATAATAGGCCACGTTGGCCCATGGGTCCGCGGGTATTCCTTCAAACTCGCGGCCCAGAATCAGTTTTTTGCCGTTTCTACATCATCCGCGACGCTGGTTTCAAAACCCAGCGCCTGGGCCACGGCATTGGCCAGGTCGTCAAATTCGCCGGGAAGAAGCATCTTCTTCACAAGCTCTTCGGCGCTCATGACCCCATAGCTGTTCTGAAGGCCCGCATCGTTGAGATTCGGGTAGATAACAGCCTTCACTACGGAGGCCACCATGTACCTTTCTTTATCAAACTGCGTGGATCTCTCCCCGTTGGGAAGGCGGATTTTCTTCGTGAATGATTTGATAAGCCGGTCGTTTTCATCAGCCGAAAAAGGGCGGATTTTCCATTTAATTGCTTCCCCGTCCTTGTCATGAAACCTTTTGGAAACTGCATATTCCACCGGTTCCGCCTGGATGACGTTTTCTGCCATAAATGCGGAAAAGTCCATTTTTTCATCTGCCATTCGGTTCTATACCTCCTTATGCCTTCATGCCGTCCAGGGTGTTGAAGGTCTTTGGTTCTTCCCAATCTTCGAACGTAAAATCAAGTTCCTGTTCCAGCCAATCGCCGGATGCATCGAAGGAGGCGATTTCGCCGCCGTCCAGGTTGCAGTCCTTTAAAATAATGCGGTGTTCTCCCGCGTCGCTGGTGGGGTCGTTGTTGGTCACCTGCAGGTCGAAATAAATATCCTGTCCGGTGTCCTTGTATGTCTTTAAAATCTGGGTAAACAGGGATGTGTTGTAATAAATTGTCAGGGTGCCGCTGCAGCTGCCGCCGGTGGACTTATGTCCTTTCGTGGGGCGCCCCAAAATATCAACTTCCTGCTTGGTCTTTTTAAAAGACGCCTTCAGGTTTTTAGCCTGGAAAAGAAGGTATCTATTCCCTTCAATGGTGACGTAGGCATTGGCCAGCTTGGCGCTGACCACATCCTTGGCCGCCATGGTTCTGATAGCGTTTAAATTAGCCATGAATGTTTATCCTCCTTCTACGCCACAATGACGTTGACGTACAATTTTTCCATGCAACAGGTCGGCTGGATTTCATAGGAAAGAAGGACGGCCGTCTTCTGGGTGCCCTGGGTTGGGACCGGGATATCCTCCGCCTTGAAATTCTGGATAGCGCGGACCCGCTGGTATTCCTTATGCAGGGCCACAACATCGCCCCACAGGGCGGTCCTGCCGTCGTCGTCGTTCTGCTCGCTGCCTAAATACTGGCGGTTGAACAGGTTGGCGATGTCGGTGGCGTCTTGGTCCAATACGCGGATAACCTGATTCAGGCTGAAGTCGCTGTTCTTCTTCTTCACAAAGGACGTGAAGGTGTTGATATCGGTGAGAACCTTGATTTCTCCGACCAGCTCACCGGAAACAGTCCGGTGCACATTATGGAAGAGGAGTCGTCCCTGCTGGATGCCGGCCGCAAGCTGGCGCTGGCTGTAATTGGTGTCGACGGTGTATTCCCCGTTGTATGTGCTGTTGGTAAGGGATGCATTGATGGCGCAGGACGCTTCGGCGCCGGTGAGCCAATAAACCAGGGCCGCCGGGCTTGCTCCGCTGTCGGTGGCCTTGTTAGCGATGGAAATCACGCCCTCATAGTCCACACCTTCCACACCGTAGAGGACCAGCTGGAACTTGGAGCCCACATCGTCCCTCATGCGCTTGCAGAAATTGATGAGGAGGCTCTGGATACTCGTATCGGTGCCCGGATATCCCATAGTGTTGAAATAATAGGGGCTGATGGCGTCAATATACGCCTGGTACTGCGCGCCGGTGATGTCTTCTCCGTTGGATCCGCCGGTCATGGGCGTTCCTGCAGTGGCCACCATGGTGCCCCCTGCGCGGCTCCATTTCACGTAATCATTGTCGGTGACGTCGGTCCATGCCTTCACCTGCTTCTGGTTGTCCACCAGGGTGTTGATGCCGTCCACCTTGATGTAGGTTTTTACGTCGAAGGTGTCCGGATCATCCACGTCGGTGGCCACCTCGGTGGTGATGTCATTCCCGCGGGCGCCTGCATATTTCGCGGTGCCCATGCTGTTCTTAGCTGCTACCGCATTATTGGACAGACGATAGAAATAAACGGTTTTCGCATTGATAAAAAGGTCACGGAGCCCCTTCAGCTCGTCGGCTGTGTAGTCATAGCCGAAAATGGAGAGGCTCTTTTCCTGGAACTCTTCCGCCGTGACCGGGAATACCACATTTTCAGGCCCCCAATCGAAAGGAAGGGCCATAGTTGCATATCCGCGTTCGGAAATGTCCGCCTCCGCCCTGACCTTAGAAGCGAAATTGATATATGTACCCGGCAGAATCTTGTTCTGGAACTGCCAGGTTCCTCCACCTAATGCCATTATTTACCTCCTTATGGATTAACTTCTTCCACCACTTTACGGGAAAGGGCGCCCCTGATAACGGCGTCGATTTCTTCGGCGGTGTAGTCCTTATCTGCGTCCAGCTCTGTTTCCAGAGCGTCTTCATAGGCCTTGTATTTTTCCGCCTTGATGATATCCGCCTTTTTGAATGTGGCGGCGTCCTGCTGGGCGGATTTTTTAGTATCTGCCATGGGTTCAGTCTCCTTCCTTCGTCCCCTGGGTTTGGGTCAATGTTTCCATGAGCGGGATTTCTTCCCGCGGCACCAGGGTAAATACTTCATAGGTCACCGCCACATGGACGGCACCGTCCCCTTCATCTGCTGATATATCGGTCCCGCGGGTTAGGTTTCCCGCCGCCTTGATATATTCCAGGGCCGCCTTCAATGTGTCCCCGGTTTCCTGCAGCTTCATATGGTCCACGGTGCCGTCCGGCCGCTCGGGGGCGAAATAGGAAACCATGAGATTCACCGTTTCCAGATATCTGTCCCCCAGCACGTGCTCGGTGGCCGTATTCAAAACTTCAATAAAAAAACACGGCGGAGAGTAGCCCTGCGGAACTTCCCCCGTGTAAATCTTCCCGGCGCTTTTTCCTAAAATCTCGTAGATTCTGGCGGCTACGCCTTTTATAATGTCCGTTGTCATTTTAGCCTTCCTCCCAGCCATGCGTTGAGCCTTCGCTGAAGGATGCCCGGCATTTCATTATTTAACTCATTGCGGCTGTTCTGCAGCATATGCTGGCCCGGAACCCACGCCCTTTTGAGCCTTTTTCCCAAAATAGGGACGAACTGGCCCACATGCTGGCGGTGGCCATGCTCCACATAAGAGGCGTATTCCATAGGATTGAAAACGCGGGCCTCATACTTTCGGCCGCCGCCTTTGGCAGGAGTGGCCCTCCACATGCGGCGGAGGGTGCCGCCCGGTTGCACCTTGATGAGCTTTACATCCTGGGCCGTTTTATGGGTCCTCTCAATAGACCAATGAGGGGCTCCCTTCTTGTCCTGCTTGGACTGACTGGAATAGAGCCGTTTTCCGCGGCTCGCCTCTGCATCGTCGGCTAGCCGGAATACGCCGGGCCCCACAGGCGTCCTCTTTTTGGTTTTTGCCAGAAGGCGGCCGCTTAATTCATCCACGCACGAAAGGAAGAACTCCTCCCGAGTGGATCCATGGGCCATTTCGTCCAACGAATCCGCGAACTCTTTCAGGTTCATGGGTGTTCCTCCTCCTGCTCTAGCTCCACTTCCTGGTGGTATAGATATTTGAATGGAACGCCTGCCGCATTGAACCGGAGCGCCTGGGCTTCTTCCTCCCCGTTTTTCCACACCCGGATGGATGCACCGGCTGGGATGTTGATATCCTCCGCGCATATGAGGGTGATTTCCTGCAGCACCGATGCCGGTGCCGCATTGGACGGGACGGATGCGGGGCCCGCGTTCTTTTTGGATATCCGGCATGGCCACGGGCCGCCCTCTAGTTCCTTCAGCTGTGTGGTGGTGATATGGGTGTCGGGATCCTCCGCATCCGCGAAGGTGTAGACCCTGAATTTCCTATCCCATAACTGCCGGATGGATTTCCTCACCAGCGCAATTTCCGGAAGCATGCCGTTTCACCCCTATCTTCCATCAATACCGCATATAGGGCGTCAAGCCGCTGGGCCTTCGTTTCTCCGGCGAGCTCCACCGAAACGTCCCCCTCACGGATGGACCGGGCCACCTGGGCGCCATCATCCCCCAGAATGTCGTTCTTTCTAAGCTGGATATACTGCGCCGCGGTTCGTCGCGTCTGCAGGCCGTCCAATGCCTCAGGGATTTCATCCTGGTTGATGTCGTTTTCAATGCGCTGGCCTTCTGTTTTCCAAAGGTAGGAAATAAAGGCTCCGTCCGTTTCCGGCGGCGTGTAGCCGGTGGCCCCGGTAATGAGGGCCCTTACGTCTTCAATCATGGAACCACGCCCCTTTTACTTATAATCAGGCCTGCGCCGGGAGGTTCACGAGAACCCCGTCCATAGCGTTGTCCTTAATCCAAACATCATGGTATTTTCTATAATCAAGCTTCCATGCGTCGGCGTTCTGGTTGACGTTCGGCTCGAAGATACGGATCTTATCGGTCTTCACCACGGCGATGGGCGCACGGCGGGCGATAATAATCCAGTTCATTTCCTGGGCTCCGGATGCTGCCGCAAAACCGCCCTTGTCGGTGGTATCACCGGCGTCAAATGTATAGGCGGTTTTGAATCTGGCAGAAGGAACGTCAATGATCGGTACATCGTTGAACATCTTCACTTTAGTGGAAATGAACCCGTTATTGAAATCTGCCACGTTGATATACTTATTCACGCCTTCCGCATTGTTCAGAATAGCGTGGACCTTGAGGTTAATGCAGATGACCAGCGGTTCGCTGCCGCCCACGGCGTCCTGGACGGTGGAAATATCCGCATCCAGTTTATCAAGGATGTCCTTCACGGTGGCGGTGTAAGTGTCCGCGTGTTCGGCTTTTGCCGCTTCGTAAATCTTGCTATATCTGTAGGAGTCCACTTCGGGGACTACCTTCAGGCGCTGAAATTCTCCCATCACCATACCGGCGGAAGCCACGAAGTTGGTTTCGTCCACGTCCATGCTGTCCAGCATGAATGTACGGCCGCGATCCTGGGTGAGCTTTTTGGTTTCATAACTTAAGGTCACGGAGCCCTGCTTAAACCCTTTATCACGATCATAGTCGCCCAGACCTACGAGGGAAATTTTCGGGATCTTCACCTCATCGCCGCCGGTATACTTTACCTGGCCGGCGTTGGCGACCATCCAAGCGCTTGTCAGCTCTACTTCGATCTTATTATCCAGTTCCGTCTGGTAAATATTTGCCTA
>ERZ1023639.141-NODE-141-length-28806-cov-11.028208_pt1 | contig 28806 bp, 19 predicted proteins | sample MGYA00380334_ERZ1023639 | MGnify/ENA primary metagenome ERZ1023639 (study PRJEB33179, sample SAMN07448971) | human gut metagenome | biome: Human-gut; feature: Human associated habitat; material: Faeces | host: Homo sapiens | place: India: Bhopal | collected...
TTTTGAGGGTGTTTTAGGTTATTTTTGCAAAGGGTGGTTTTTTAACAGCCACTAAATAGTTACTATTTTCGTTATTCTACTCCTTGTCTGCCATAAAAATTCTAGAATGAAATCAGAAAGCAACGAAATCACTGCTCCCCCCAAGTCTCCCGTCATTTCTGCCGCGATAGATGTCTAAGTCCTGGATTTCTCTGCTGTTTTTTCAGTTTGCACTGAGTTTTTACCATTTCCGGAAAATGGTGAGGGAGAAAAGCGGTACCATTTTCTCAATCCATCACTCCATAGAATCATTTCTTATGGCCATCTTAGAAACATATGGAGTGATTTCCTGTAGAACCGCGGACTTTTCGTGCCCCTCTACTATATACATACCGCGAGATTGAAAAATGAAAAGTAGTTTTTGAAAAAAATATGATTTTTTATGAAAGGACTTTCAGAATGAAAACATGGAATCACAATAAGTAAGCAGCAAAGAAATCTTCAACCTTCTTTCCCCTACTTCTCCATAAAAGGCTCCACGTGGTCCATCATGATTTCCAGTTTCCCTATGGTTACGTCCACATGGAAATGGCCGGCGTACCACTTTTGGTACTGCAGGGAGTCTTCCACCCTGTCCAGCCAGTGTTCCGTAGACTGGTCCACGCCGGGCCAGGGACGGAGGTGGAGGGCAGGAATATATCTGGCGGGGATGGTGTGGGTAAGCACCGCATCCACTTTCCCCTGCCTTTCTTCTATGGCTTTCTCCACCCGTTTCCGGATCCTTCCGCCAGGCTGCTCGTCGGAATACCAGGTCCAGCCTCGGGCGAGTCGTATAGGCTTATCGGGGCTGTAGGCACCACCGATGACAAGAGTAGCTGTACCGTCCAGGTCATAGACCTCCCCGTCCCTGGCGAAGAGGATGGAGGGAAAAGCGGACTCCACATACACTCTTCCGCCATACCAGTCCTTCAGTCGGTAGGCCTTCCGGTCCGTCCTTCCGCCCCACCGGTCCACCTGCATCACCCGGGTGGGCCGCATTTCATGGTTGCCGTGTATGCAGAAAAGAGTGATGGGAAGCTGTGCCAGCATCTGCTTTTTGCGCAGGTCCTTAAGGCCATTGGAAATATTAATTCCTGCGTCTCCGAGGATAATCATAATATCTTCCCCGGTGGTTTTCATTTCCATACAGAAACGCCGGATCTTTCCGAATTCTCCATGACAGTCGCCGGTGATGTAAATCATAGGCGCCTCCTTTCTATTGGCCGCCGGAAAGAATGACCACTTCCTGTGAATAACGGGGAGTGGTCATTTTCCGTGGTTAAGACTTTGAATCCTCTTCCGATGCCATGACGCATTCCCTGAGCAGGTCCAGGGCCGGCGGGTCTGAGGGATCCTGTGTTCCCAGTTTTCCACGGAAGGCCCGGGCCAGAATGGATTTTTTCATAAGGTCAATTCGCGTATAAACAGATGAGATATGATTGAAGCTGGATTCTTCCAATGTAAGAGCTTTATGAATTCTATCGACTATATATCTTTGCTCCTTTTCAGGATAAACAGGAATCTGAAAATCCAAAAGAGATTGGAAATTGATACTTTCAACAGTTGTTCCACTTTTCATGCACTGGTTGAGTATAGTTTTCTCTTCCGCTTTGCATGACCACATTACATATTCTGGGATTATCCCCTCTTCAGGTGTTAGTGCTTTTAAGTCCTGATTAACTGTATATGGTTTTGAAACCATAGCAATTGGTAAAGTGTGACGCAAAACCCCACTACGCATAACAAAGAGCACAGCAGGCTTATCACTGTACACAGCACTAGAATTTTCTATCCCCTTTTCATTAACGCATACCAGACTATTTTCAATCACATCCATTTTCATATCTTTGGAAGTTATCCACATAATTGATCCGTTAGCCCAATATTCCGGATGGGATTTGCTTGGTGTACCACCACCGTGCCAAACTCCACACTTTTTTAGAGGTATACGCTTTATATCAGATTGTTCACCACTATTCCCCATCCATTTCCCGCTGAAGGCTTCGTGGAGGATGGCGGCGCGGCGGGCTTCGCAGCCGTCCAGTACTTTCTGCAGCCGGTCCCTGGCTTCATCGAGCTTGGAAAAGAGGCTTTCGATTTTGTCTACGATACGCTGCTGCTCCGGAAGCGGAGGTAGAGGAAAAGGTATCTTTACTAAGTCAGTTTTTCGTATTGCAGGAACAGTTGTTGCATTTGCAAGTTTATATAAGTCTAAAGTCTGACTCCAAAAATATACAAATCTATAAGTTTCCCCATTTTTACACGAAAAAGCCATTAGATTATTATCAATACAACAAAGTACATTATTAACAGCTCTACGATTTAACCTAATCGCTTCTCCAATTTTTGCAAAAATAAGTGCATGCGGTAAAATCAGAGTTGCTTTTAATTTTGAAGCTTCATCTTGTGTAACCGTATTTTGTGTATCGAATAAGATACCATCTTCATTGGTATACTTAAGGCTTCCAACTTTATAGAAAGGAATATCATTATCAGGATTTCCTTGTAACTCTTTCTTAAAAGCATTTCCGGCTATAAAATTTCCAACAGATCCCCAGTGCGTCCACACCCACCCTTTAGGCAGTTCATAGGGCCATTCGTCCCTGGGCAGGAGGGCCTGGGTAAGCTTTTCTTCCGGGGTAAGTGCCTTTGTCTCCGATTTCATCAGGCCTTCTCCCCTTTCCTGCACCGGGCCAGTTCGTCAGCCACCTGTTTCAGGAGGTCCACTGCTTCTTCCAGCTGGCTGGCGGCTGCTCTTGCGCTTTCTTCGGGATCCGGCAGGTCTTTGTAGTCCAGGACGGAGTCATCGCGGATGAGCCCCAGGTCCAGGCTGTTTCCTTTTTTTGCGATTTCTTCCCTTGTAAATCTATGCCACCGTTCATCATTGACCTTTTCCCGGTCTTTGGCTTCATAGGCAGCCATAAAGCCGGTAAAGTCGCTTTTCGCCAGGGGATGGGTTTTGCCGAAGGAGGGCATATTGGTGCGGAGGTCGTAGTACCACACTTCGCTGGTATTTCCTTTATCCTCTTCGCCCCGGGTGAAGAAGAGGACATTGGTCTTCACGCCCTGGGCATAGAATATGCCGGTAGGAAGGCGGAGGATGGTGTGGAGATTGCATTTGTCCATGAGGTCCACCCGGATTTTTTCACCGTCACCGTCGGCAAAGAGGACGTTATCGGGAAGTACCACCGCCGCCCGTCCGCCCCGTTTCAGGGAGCGGTAGATATGCTGCAGGAAGTTCAGCTGTTTGTTGCTGGTGGGGAAGGTGAAATCGTCACGGGTGGCCCGCTCCCCGCCCTTCTTTGTCCCGAAAGGCGGGTTCGTGAGGACCAGATCATAATTTTTAAATTCTTTGCCGAGGCTGGAAAGGGTGTCACCCAGGGCGATTTTGCCGTTCATATCGTGAAGCATGGCGTTCATGAGAGCCAGACGGTGAGTGTCATGTACCAGTTCACAGCCGGTGAAAGCGTCGCCGGCTTCAAAGTTGGCGGTATCCTGGTCCAGGTCGAAGAAATCGTCGGTATGCTGCCGTACGTATTCATGGGCGGCAATCATGAAGCCGAAGGTGCCGCAGGCGGGGTCATTGCACCGTTCGCCGGGCTGGGGTTTTGTGAGTTCTACCATCACGTCGATAAGCACCCGGGGCGTAAAGTACTGTCCGGCTCCGGATTTCTTTTCATTGGCGTTCTTTTCCAAAAGGCCTTCATACAGGTTTCCCAGTCCTTCTTCTTTGGCAGAAAACCAGTCCAGCTCGTTAATGGCTTTAATGATTTTTTCCAGATTCTTCGGTTCATCGATTTTTGTCTGGGCGCCTTCGTAGATTTCACGGATTCGTCCCTGGCTGTGTTCTCCCAGTTCTGTCAGGAGTTCCTGATAGTACTTTTTCAGTTCCAGACCACTTTTCTCTGTGAGCACGTCCCACCTATAGGCTTCAGAAATATGGGCCTCTGCCCCCGTTTCCTTGGCCATTTTCAAGAAAAGAATATAGGTCAGTTCGGTTACGTATTCATGGTAGGTAATGCCATCGTCCCTTAAGACATTGCACAGGTTCCAGAGTTTTTGTATGATTTCCTGGGTATTCACGCCGGATGTCCTCCATTCGTATCATCATCGTCATAGAGATAATCGTTCAATTCATTGAGTATACTTTCCAGCTTGTTTCCGAAGGCTTTATTGGCCGTCCGGAAGCCGCCGGCGCTTTTCAGGCGTTCGTCTTCCTCGAAATTATCACGGTTAAATATGTCTTCTGTCTGCAGTATCTTTTCAATCCGTTTCAGCCAGTTCTTTTCTCCCTGGGAGAAGACATGGTTTTTACGCAGTTTTTCCATGGCCCGGTGCACCCGTTCTTCATGGCTGATGAGGGGTGAGCCCAGGGCTGCCCGCCGGACAAGGCTGATCATATCAACCAGCATGTCCTGGCTGCTGACCTGCTGGAGGGCGGAGTTCAGTTTCTGTTCCGTAAAGCCTTCCCGGGCCAGCTCTGCGCGAAGCTGTTTCAGGTCGCTTCGTTTCATATCCCTGGGTCTGGTACAGAGAAGTTTCAGGGCTGCGATTTCATTTTCATGGCTTTTGATAAAGTCCGTAAATTCTTCCAGATAGTCTTTGGGCGCTATGGCGGTGTTATCCTTACCGTAGCCCCTTGTCACCTCTAAAATCTTATCCGGAGTATTTATGATATAGTGGGGATCACGGAGGGAGATGCCAGGTCTATCAAGTGGGGCAAAGACTTTTTCTTTCCGGAGCAGTTCTTCCCTGATTTTTTCTGCAGGCTGCTCCCGCAGATGGTGGACATAATCTTTGATGTCATCCGTCCCCAGGCCCTGGAGCAGAATGTCCTTTATTTCCGGCTTAAGTCGCGGCAGTTTTCGCTGGAGCTTCACCAGGATCTGGTCCACATGGTCACGGATATCTGCTTCTTCGGTGACCGTATGGAGTCCGGTGAAGAGGTCTTTGAAGGTGGTTTTCACACCGGCGGCCACTGGTTTCATGTCTGTCACCCTGGCCATTTCTGCAAATTCACCTACCGCGTCAAAGATGTTGAATTTGTATTTCCCGATTTCGTCGCAGCGGCGGGTGGCCCGGCCAAGCATCTGTTCAAAAAGAATGCGGGACTTCACCCGGCGCAGGAATACCAGATTCGTAATGGAAGGCACATCCACGCCGGTGGAAAGGAGGTCTACGGTCACCACCACCGATGGATACTCTTCGTTTTTGAACCGCTTGATGGCATCGTCGATTTTGTTACGGTCACCGCCAAAGGAGGTGCCGGTGATTTTGACGATGGCGTCGTTATCCACGCCCTTTTGAGTAAAAATTTCTTTCAGAAGCTGTACCACCAGGTCCGCATGGCGGTCGTTGGCCGCAAAAATCAGTGTTTTACCGCTCATCCGCGGACTGGAAGGGTCGATATATTTCGCAATTTCCGTCAGCACGACCCTGTTAAAATCTTCGGTAATCACTCTGCGGTTCATGTCGTCCACGTCGAAGTTCATATCATCATCCAGAACAGCCGTATCCATCTTTTCCGGTTCATCGGGTTTGAAAATATGGACGGTGTCCCCTTTTTTCAGATGAATCCCGTTACGGGTCATTTCTGTCTCAATCTGCAAGGGAGCATCGTGGTCAATAAGATAGCCGTCGATGACAGCTTCCCTATAGGTATACCGGTAAATGGGCATGCCAAAGATTTCCGTAGTCTGGAGGGCCGGAGTGGCAGTAAGTCCGATCCTCACCGCGTCAAAATAGTCAAGCACACGGCGGTACTGGCTCTGGAAGGCCTTTTCATCCCGGTAAAGAAGCTCCCCTTCCGTGAGTTCTCTGTCCAGTACATATCCCCTGTGGGCTTCATCCACAATGACCAGGTCAAAGGCAGACACAGAAGGTATGGCATCATCGTCATCTGCCTGAAAGAGACGGCGGATCATGCCTTGCACCGTGGCAATCTGTACTTTCACCTCCGGCGCCAGTTCCGTTTCCCCAAGCCGGTTAATGGTATAGAGCTGGTCTAAGGACTGCAGGCCTTCCAGCTTCACTTCTGAAAACTTATCAAAAGCCTGCTTTCCCAGGGTATTCCGGTCCACCAGGTAAAGGATGCGATGGAATCGTACGCTTTTAAGGAACCGGTATATCAGGGCCAGGATGACTCTTGTTTTACCGGTGCCGGTGGCCATGGCCAGAAGGATTCTATCCTTTCCCTGCTGTACAGCCTCTTCTGTCCGTTTCACTGCTTCCATCTGATAGGGATAGAGATGAAGGCCGTCGGGGTCTCTCAATATGTCGTCCCCCAGGGAGGCCAGTTTCTCATTTTTTCCAGAAACATCCTGCTTCATCAGGGCTTTCAGCCCTTCCGGACTCATCCATCCTAAAAGCGGCTTCGGCGCATTATCCACCTTCCGGACGTCTCTGAACCATATGCCACTTTCCATACGGCACTGCTGTACATAGGGACGGCCATTGGAGGCAAAAAGAAAGGGAACTTTGTATTCGCCCCAGGTATCAATGACATATTCCCTGTCTTTGGCCCGGATATGGGCAGCGTATTCATGGCACTGATCATCCAGCACGGAGCTCACATTTTTGAACCGACTCTTGGCCTCGATAATGCCCACCATCTTCTTCCCGATGAAGAGGGCATAATCTGCCCTGTCCTGCCGTCGGCCATCTTTGTCGGTGCCGTCAAAGGCATTGGTCGGCCATTCTGCAATGGCCCTATTATGGTGATTTTCCGGCCTTGCTCCCCGGGCGTAGGTCAATTCCCTGGAATCCACCTCCCAGCCGACCTGTCTTAGCTGCTTGTCAATATGGTACCTTGTTTCTTCTTCGCTGATATTTCGATCATTCGATGCTTTAATATTCTGCTGCAGGCGCTGTTTCTTAGGTACCTTGGGCGCATGTTTTGCTTTCTCGCTGGCGGCACGGGAAAGCTTTTCTTCTTCCGGAGTTAATTCCATAGGAGCTGCCATCTCCCCGGCTGCCTCTGCAGACTCCGGTGCAGCAGCTTTTAAAGGCATGACAAAAGGCTGTTCCTGATAGTGGTAGTCCCCATAGGTTACCATGAACCACTGACAGAGACTATGAGATACCATAAGGCACAGCTTTGCATCCTCAAGAGAGTCGTAATCATCATGAACCGCCTGATTTCCCAATTTCCGAAGAACAGTCAGACTTTTTGCCTCCTGTGGGAGCAGATAGCCTTCCGCCAGAAGCCACCGTATCCGCGCCACCTGTGTGTGGTCTGTGGGATCCATTTCCTTATCATACTGGAACATCAGCTCCACCATCTTCTCGCCTAAGGAACGGAGCTTGAACATGGTGGTATTCGGATCGGTATAAAGATATTGTTCCGCTTTTTCTCCCAGTTCAGCCAACAGGGGAAACTGTTTCTCCAAAAATGAAAAATTGCTCATGACCTGTCACTCCTCTGCCAAGGAATTTTATAAATATTATAGCATATTTTCACATTTGGCTCCCTGCCGAAGGAATGAACGGTTATAAAAAATCGAAGGAGTAAAGTCCACTCTCTTCGATTTTCACTGTTCTGTGAACAGGATTATATAGTTATGAATCATATGTCAGGGTAATTTTAGAAAAAATCAGATATAAAGACTGTAAATATCTCTAGATAATTCTGCTAAACTTTGTTCATACTTATGTACATTTCCAAGGTTTATGCTATCCTCTTGATCTGCTGCATTTCCATCATAAAAAAGAGCTAAAATATAATCACCTTTAGGAGCAAAAACAATTCCTGCATCATTGACTAATTGCCCCATAGTACCAGTCTTATGCGAGACTCTGATATCTTCCGGTAAATAGTAAGGTATGCGGGTATTTGTCAAGCATTTACTCATAATCGTTAATAGATTATTACTAACCCAGGGAGAAACTACTTTTTTATGATAAGCATTTGCCAGAAAGCCCGTAAGATCTGATACTGTTGTATAATTGGATTGCCATGTGTTCGTATCATAGACGGCTGCCTCATTCTTTTTTTCAAACTTCCGGTTATCGAGACCACTTTTCCATCCATAGAAATCAGAAACCATCTCATTACATGTCAAAATGCAATTTGTGTGATTCATAAGATTGGGCCGCAATATAGCTTCTCTAATTTCATCCTTATCACATAATGAAAAGAGTATATCTGCGGCGGTATTATCAGATAAAGACATCATCAGAATAGCATAGTCATATAAAGATAATTCTTCTCCACCATGGAAAAGTTTCAGAATTCCACTTCCAGGGCTGATTTTTTTCGGACTCATAATAATTTTGTCATCCCATTTTATTTTCCCTAATTCAATTTCTCTCAATATATCTGCTAATATAAATATCTTACAGATACTTGCAGTGGGCATTATCTTCTTTTCGTTGACGAAACAAGTTTCATTAGAACAAAGATCCATCCATCCTGCAGCAAATTCACCAGGGAATTGATTGATATACTTATCGAAAATTTCTTGAATTTTATGCATCATACAAGGCCACCTTCTTTCACAATTGTATTCACAATTGTATAAAAGAAAAAATTAACAGAATTACTTCAAATTCCCCATTTTGAAACAAGCCAGCCGATGCTTACTACCTGTAGCCAAACTTTCTAAAGTCGGTGGCGTCTCTACACATTTCGAATCACAATATGGACAGCGGGTACTGAATGGGCATCCTTTGGGCGCATGAAGCGGCGAAGGCATTTCTCCTTTCAAAACAATATGCTTCTTATGCAAATGTGGATTTGGAGAAGAGATGGCTGACAGAAGAGCCTTTGTATATGGATGGAGAGGATTGGCAAACAGTTCTTCCGTCTCTGCTTCTTCCACCAGGTGGCCTAAATACATGACTCCTATACGATTGGAAATATGTTTTACAACGCTTAGGTTATGTGTAATAAATAAATAAGATACATGTGTCTCATCTTTAATATCTTCCATCAAATTTAAAATCTGAGCCTGAACAGAAACGTCCAGGGCAGAAACCGGTTCATCACATATAATCAGCTTAGGCTTTAAAATCAATGCTCTTGCTAAACCAATACGCTGCCTCTGCCCACCGGAAAATTCATGGGGATATCTAAAGAAATGTTCCGGCTGAAATCCCATAAGGTTCATAATTCTTAATGCGGCTATAAACCTTTCATCAGCACTGCCAACATGCTGGATTTCCAATGCCTCTGTCAAAGTATTACCAACACGTTTCTTTGGATCTAGTGACATATAAGGGTCCTGAAACACCATTTGCATCTGGCTTCGCATTGTTCGCAAATCTTGTTTATTCTTCTTCGTAAAATCATTCCCCTCAAAAGCCAAATGTCCATCAGATGGTTCAATGAGTCGAAGGATACAGCGTCCCAGTGTGCTTTTTCCACATCCGGATTCGCCAACAAGTCCGTAAGTTTCTCCTTTATGTATAACAAAAGAAACTCCATCAACAGCCTTAACAAATTCGCTATGTCCATGATTCTTAACGGGAAAGTACTTCTTCAGGTTATTCACTTCCAATAAAATATCTGAATTAATCATGATGATTTCCCTCCATAACAGAATACCAGCAGCGAACATAGTGACCATGCCCCATTTCTCTTAGTTCCGGCATTTCCGTTTTGCATTTAGTAGAAGCATAGGGGCATCTAGGCGCAAACCTGCATCCATGCGGGACCTGATAAAGTAACGGCACATTGCCTTTAATCATGAATAAGCGCCTCGGTCGGGCTGCATCGATTTTAGGAATAGATTTAATAAGTCCACGTGTATAAGGATGGGCAGGCGAATCAAATAAGCTATAGATATCTCCCTTTTCCACAACCTGCCCTAAATACATGACAATAACTTCCTGACAGCTTTGTGCGACTACTGACATATCATGGGTGATAAGGATAATACTCATTCCCAGCTTTTTATTCAGTTCTTTTAATAGATCTATAACCTGGGCCTGAATTGTGACATCTAAAGCCGTTGTAGGCTCATCCGCTAATAGCAGCTTAGGATGGCATGCAAGGGCAATTGCTATCATAACCCGCTGCCTCATCCCGCCGGAAATTTCATGAGGATACTGTTTTAACCGTTTGTCCGGCTCATTAATACCAACTAATTCAAGCAATTCTATTTCTTTTGCTGCTCTCTCTGTTTTTGAATAATTCGTATGAATCCGAAGCGTTTCATCAATCTGTTCACCAATGGTATATACAGGATCCAAAGCACTCAAAGCGTCCTGGAAAATCATGGAAATATCCTTGCCTCGAATTTTCTTCATATCTTTTTCCGACATGGTTATCAAATCTTTGCCAGAAAAATAGATTTTTCCATTATAAACTACCTGCTTGCCTTTACCTTCATATAACTGCATAATTGACTGCATTGTTACACTTTTGCCACATCCGGATTCACCTACTATACCCGTGATTTCCCCAGGCTGAATAGTAAATGAGACTCCATCAATAGCTTTTAAATAACCATGATCTGATTTGAAAGATGTCGATAGATTTTCAATTTTGAGCAGCGGTTCATTCATAATTAATCACCTACTTAGTATGCGGATCAATAACATCGCGCAATCCATCACCCAGCATATTCAATCCTAATACGGATACGGCCGTGATAATTCCCGGAAATACTATCATCCACCATGCTTTATAAATAACAGTTTTACCTTCCATTAATATATTGCCCCAGCTAGGAGTCGGAACCGGCACCCCCACTCCAAGAAAACTCAAAGCAGCTTCCACTATAATTGCCTTAGCAAAAACAAAGGACGTCTGAACGATAACCGGTGAAAGAATATTGGGTGCAATATGATGCCAAATAATCCGGTTTGATGTGGCTCCTATACAGCGCATTGCTTCAATATATGTCATCTCTTTTACAGCTAAGGCCCGGGATCTAGCAATTCTTGCAATGGTAGGTATGTAAACTAAGGTCAAGCTTAATATTACATTATGAGGACTAGGGCCAAGTACAGCCATAAAGGCTATTGCCAAAAGGATGGCCGGAACTGAGCTGATACCATCGCAGATTCTCATTAAAACTGCATCAAGTTTTGGATAATAACTTGCATATAAACCTATTGCCATTCCTAAAACACAGGAGAAGAAAGCAACGCTAGCACCGATAATCATAGACATCTGCGCTCCATAAATTATTCTGGCTAGGAGGTCACGTCCAAATGTATCAGTCCCCAAAATATGAGCCATAGATGGATGTGCTAGACGATTTGATACATCCATTACATATGGGCCTTTAGGGGCGATCAATGGAGAAAAGATAGCTAAAGTAAGAACAAGTAATACCAGTACTGATCCTATCACTGCATTACGATTCCTAAGAAATTTACGTCTAAATTTTGCGCGTTCACTTTTAATTAATTTTTCGCGTATTTTTCCTAAATCATCTAAATTCACTATCACAAGATCATCAGGATTAATATTTGACCCATCATTGATTGCCATCTGCAGCCTTTCATTATACTCTGCCTTTTCCATATCACTCACTCCCTTTCTTCTCATTTTTATTTTTCTAAGCTAATACGCGGATCAATAATTCTATACAAGATATCTATAACCAAATAAGTCAATACATTAATTACGGCTACAACCAATATGACTGCCTGGATGACCTCATAATCTCTTCGACTCACAGAGTTAACAATCAATTGACCAATACCTGGAATATTGAAAATGGTTTCTGCAACAGCAGCCGCCGATATTACGCTGATAAAAGTCTGCCCCATCGCCGTTAAAATTGGGAGAGAAGCATTCTTCAAAGCATGCTTAAGCATAATGCATTTATCATTAACGCCCTTTGCACGAGCCATTCTGATAAAATCCGAATCCAAAACATCCATGAGAGAAGATCTTGTCATACGTATCAGCAAACCAGCTTCCACTAGGCCAAGTGCAAATGATGGCAAAATCATATACCGGATATTCATCAGGAATCCACTATTTCCAATTGCTTTATATCCAGCTGGTGGAAGAACGCCTAATTTTACAGAGATAAGTAAGATTAAAAGCAGAGCCAGTAAAAAGCTGGGAATAGAAATACCAATCATAGCCATTCCTGAAATAATCTGATCCGTGATTTTATATCTTTCTTTTGCTGCTATAATCCCTAGCGGAAGAGATACCGCAAAAGCAATAAGCATGGAATATAGCGTTAATTCCAGTGTAGGAATCAAATGCGATAAAATAATGCTTGTCATGGATCCCTTCATAAATACAGATTGTCCCAGATTTCCTGTAAGAATATTCCCCATCCATCTCAAGTACTGAAAAATCAATGGCTGATTCAGTCCCATCTGTTCTCTCAGCCGTTCTACCGCTTCAGGTGTTGCCTGATCCCCTAAAATAACCTTGGCCGGATCTCCAGGAATCAGGTGAATCAAGAAGAATACAATAAATGACATTATGAGAAGAACTGGGATGATAGAAATTACTCTTTTGAGAATATATTTTCCCATTCCACTCACCTCCTAATTTCACAAAAAGTTTAAGAATAGGCAGCAGGGATTGCAATAATATTTACTGCAATCCCTGCCGCCTATTCTTTTATATATTATTTTTCTACAGTAAGATTCCACATATGTGGGCCTTCGAAGAATACAGTATCTTTGACCTTTCCAGAAGCAACATCAAGTGCAAAATAATCACCAAATTTACTAGCCGGCACATATTCTTCCCAGCAGTATTTCTGCAAATCTTTCCAGCTGCTAATTGCATCGTCCAAATTATTGGACGTTGCAATGCTCTGCAATGTGTTCTGGAGATGCTCATCTGCACTCCAGCCGTCCCAGGTAGAAGAAATATACAAAATCTGGTTAGGAACTGTTACAATAGGAGATCCGGTAATAAATGCATCATACTGGCTCGGGTCTTTGCGTGTCCCCAGGAACGTAGCCCAATCAACAACCTGTAAATTAGTTTTTACTCCAATACTTTCCAGTTCACTCTTAATAACAACCGCTGCGTTATAAAATTCCTGATAAGAAGAGGATACAAGGATATTGAAAGTCTCTCCATTGTAACCAGCTTCTGCTAACAATGCTCTAGCCCTTTCCGGATTATGTGTGTTATACCAGTTATTTCCAGTATCTGCATACCATTTGTTGTTTTTATTCTGAACATAGCTGGATTTAAGTTCATAGAAATCTTTATCTGCTACAGCAGCTGTCAGAATATCATCATCATTCAGAACTGCATTGACAGCCTGACGAATTTTCGGATTAGAAGCCAGCCCCTGCTTTTTGTTATAGCAAAGGAACATATCTCCACAGTCTTCTCTAAAAACTTTATAATCATTGTTATTCTTGAAAATACTGTACTGATCAACAGGAAGCCTGATAGCCATATCATATTCCCCGGACTGCATTCCGGAAACACGGGTTGACGGATCCAACACAAAATCGAATTCTACATCTTTGGTCTTAGCTTCTTTATATCCGCTCCAACCACTTACTTTACCTTTATCGCCATACGGCTGATAATTATCAAATTTTTCCAGACGTACATAGTTATCCGGTTTGATTTCTGCGACTTTGTAAGGGCCTGTCCCAATATAGTCTGTAATCATGTGTGTCTTGGGGTCAGCTTTATCAATTGTTGATTTTGGCACAATGATAGGTGCCGGATTAATGCCTGCAATTAAATCATTGAGCATAAGGGATGGTTTACTCATCTGCACTTTAACCGTATAGTCATCTACCTTTTCAAAATATGCCCCACCCGTAGCTTTTTTAGCCTGGCCGTTTCCATCAATCCACCGATTCATAGATGCTACTACGTCATCAGCTTTCATTTCATTTCCATTATGAAATTTGACACCTTTGCGCAAATGATACGTGTACTGTGTGGCATCCTCACTCACATCTATCTTTTCTGCTAATTCTGGAACCACCTTATAGTTTTCATCAAAAGTCACCAACATTTCATAAACATTTCCAAGCATCATCTGCCTAGCCAAGGTAGATGTGGTTTTACTGATATCATAGGAATCAGGCTGTGCATTGACTGCAACTTTTACTGTATCCTTAATATTGGCAACTCCATTAGAACCATTTTTATCATCCCCTCCACAGCCTGCAATCAGTGCTGTAGTTACAGCGGATGCAATTCCACATAAAGCCAATTTTTTCAATAAATTTCTTGTCATAATAATCACATCTCCTTCGATACGACAGAACCAAAAATCTTAGTTTGAAATGGACAAACAAGAAAACACAAAAGCGGAGCAGCTATATTTGCTACTCCGCAATTATATTTTGTTAGAATGTTTGAAATAATAACTTTGATGCACTCATTGTATCACAACAAGCCAGGCTGTAAATTGTCTTAATAATGTCTTTTTATCGCATCAAAAGGATTCTACCCGGATTCTCACCAGTAAGATGCTGGTTTTCATAAACGATTTTTCCACCTACAATAACAGCTTTAAAACCCTCGCATAATAAGGTGGGTTCGCTATAACTAGCTTTATCTGTCAGTTTGTCATAATCAAAAATCAGAATATCCGCATCATAGCCATTCTTTATCAATCCCTTTGTCTTCATATAGTAACGATCCGCAGTAAAAGAAGTCATTTTTCTAATCATTTCCTCCAAAGAGAACAGCTGCTTTTCTTTTACAAATACTCTTATAGCATGTGGAAATGAAGCATATGCTCTAGGGTGTGTCATGTCATGTCCTGACTTTAATAATCCATCTGTACATACTGCAGTATTTTTATACTTGATAATTCTGGTAAGGTCCTCATCACACATAGTATAGTAGATTGCACCAACGGCTCCATCATTTGCAATCATAATTTTGCAGTAAGCATCAAAGGGATCCATTCCAGTTTCATCAGCATATTCCTGAATCGTCTTATTTGCAGCTTCCGGAAGACGGTATGAAGAAGCAATATAAATACCAGACCAACCGCCAGAATTGATGTAATAATTTTCATAATCAGTATGCTCGTCCATCATTTCCTGATGAATTTTTTCACGTGTTATTGGGTTTTCCAAATAATTAACAATGCCAGATAAGCCCTCAGAATAGTATTTAGAAGGGCAGCAGTCAGCTAAAAGAGACATGCAAGCTGTATACGGATACTGATCACAACTTACATCCAGTCCCTCATCATTGGCTTCTTCCATTAATTCAATGGTTTCTTTGGACATCCCCCAACAAGCCTTCCCCTGAAGTTTATGATGAGAAATAATCAATCTGACCCCTGTTTCACGTGCCACTTCAATTGCTTCTTTTATCGCATCAATAGATTTGGTAGATTCATTTCTTATATGGGTAGTATAAACACCTCCATATGATGCAACTATTTTAGCAAGTTCAGTAATTTCCGCTGGAAGTTCATATGTGCTTGGAAGATAAATCAGACCTGTTGACATGCCTGCGGCTCCTGCTTCCATAGCTTCCTTCAAAAGAGCTTTCATTTCCATTAATTCAGTACTTGTAGGTTCTCTGCTTTCGTCTCCCATAACTGCACACCTAAGTGCTCCGCTGCCAACAAGAGGACGAACATTCTCCGGAATAGCTAATTTCTGTGCATAGTTAAAATAATTAGAAGCCGAAGTAAATGTTCCCATTTCTTCTGGTGCTCCAGTTTCAGGAAGTGTAAGATAGCAATTGTCAATCCAAGTCTTGCAATATTTCTCACTTACAGGAAACAAGGAATAACTGCACATTCCTGTAACCTGCGTTGTGATTCCCTGATTAATTTTTGCTAAAGAGCCAAAATGCGTTCCTAAAATCATATCACCATGCGAATGCGAATCAATAAAGCCAGGACATGTAACTAATCCGTTTCCATCCATAATCTTCTCTGCCCTATCTTCTGTATCAACCGGCAGAAGGGTAATTTTTCCTTCTTTTATACCAATGCTGCCTTTAAATCCAGGATCTCCTGAGCCATCAATAATTGTTGTGTCTTTGATAATCAGATCATACATTTCCATGATTAACCACCTCCATAGATACACGAAAGCGAGGCAACGCTTGGCCTCGCTTCATTGCAGTGATATGAACTTTAATAAAAGCCCTTCTATGTAAAATAGTCTAACTCTCTACTTGTAGGCTGTAAATGGTCTTTATTTTGTCTTTAAAAGTATCCTAGAGATTGAAATTAATCTTTATAATTCTGCTCGGTCTTCCAATATCATATGCTGCCTGTTTTCCAATCACATGCAGGTATCCTGCAATTTCTAATTTATTGACAACTCTGTCCACGCTTCTTCTGGAAATATTCATAGAAATAGCTAAATCTTTTGTTGTAAATGTGTCTTTGCCTTCTGTGCTCATAATTGAATAAATTTTGAAAATATTTTGCATGCTTACTTCTGACTTTTCTGCGATCATTTGAATCGTCTTATCCAATTTGTCACTATCATCTGAATCAGTATTACATTCATTAGTGCCAATGGGCCCTATTATGTTGTTGGAATCATAAATAACATAAGCGATATTACTACCACAATTTTTGGCACGAATCAGTCCTAAATTAGCATTTCCTTTGGCTTCCCTGACTGTATTTCCATATCCAATGCCCATACATAATGAAATAAGGAAATGATTCTGCACCTGACGTAGTATGTCCAAAGACTGTAAATGGTTAGTTATTGTTTCCAAAATTTCTCGAGTAGTAAAAATTAGAAAATTACGATATGTCGGTTCAACGACGGTTGCTTCTAATTTTTCAGCCAGTGCGTAAATATACGAAGATATCCCATTTCTATCCTGCATAAATAACCGTTCATTTTTTGCAAACATAGAATATTCATTTGGTAAATTAATTTCTATAGAAAGTATTACTATCTGGCTTTTTTGATTTTTCTTCGCTATATATTCTGTCTGTATTTGATTAATTGTTTCTCTACAAACATACGCCGTTGGATAAGCAAAAAAGGCCGGAATATTCATTTCTTTCAATTTTTTTAAAGCACCAAAGCAGGGAGTTACAACACATGAAATGTATCCTTTTTTCCAATTATTATAGTGAAAATTAAATACAGTTTCGTTATAATAATCTAAGTTCAATCCCCTTTCTTTAATGCTTTTATAGCTTAAAATATACTTAGATTCCGGCTTCAAATTTAAATTCTTGCATACCTCTGCTAAAGAAAATTCATCATAATAATCATAACTAATTTTATTAATATCATATCCTTCTAATGAGGTCTGCAAGACCGCTTTAAGTAATGACCCAGAATATCGGTTTAGATAATGACATGTAATTTCGGGATTGAGGTAATGAAGTGCATAATCATATGGAGCTGAACCAGAAAACAAAAGAGCATCCAATCCTTTTTGTTTATTCCTCAGTAACTCAATCACATCCTTATAATTATCATAGTAGAAAAAAGAAGCAATAATATCCTTATATTCATTATCAATAATATTTTTTACGATATCAAAATTTGAATCATTGGGAATTACAATACCTAATCTCATAATAGACGCCCCCGCACTTCTTCAAATTTTAGAATATAAATAATATCAAGTCTAATCATTTACCCAAATTCTAAAAAAAGAAGGCTGCTGAGAATTTAACCCTCAGCGGCCTTCTTTACACTTTTTTGAATTTATAACAAGGATACACCCAATGACATAATAATGCAATATAACACATTAGGAAACACATGGAGAATTGAAGGGCAGAAAATCTCCCTTCAACGCCCCATTACTTTCCAGCAAGTAACACTGCCACATCATGCAGCTTCTCCGTCGGGAATAATATAACCACTCTCCAATGCCTCCAACAGGGCCTTCTTGAAACCTGTTTTTGTCACTTTCAGTCCATTAGTCCCAAGCCGTATGACCGGCGGATATCCATTCTGCCCTTCTATGGCTGTAATAATGCTGCTGTAGCCTCCTTTGCCCCTGGCACTGTGGCCTATGGGGCCGAAAAGAACGAGAGCATACCGGCTGCTGCAGTACATACGGCGATAATTCAGTTTCTGGGCCTCTTCATAATCAAGGTAGAGTTTGAGCCTTTTGGGAGAAATACCCATGGTTTTACATATGCCTTTTATGGCATTGGCCGAAATCATGGAGGCCCCAATCACAACGATATCCCCGGAGGGATCCTGATTATCCGTTTCTTTGGCTTCTTCATCAAAAAGATCGCTCAATCCTGCTATCTTAAGAAACCGGTCTATGGTTCCCTGGGAATTCATATGGCATAGGATTTCTTCTGCCCTTTCCACAAGGACACCTTCCAGCACCTCTATCTGTTCAAGGCTCAGCATAGTTTATCCCTTCTTCATGATGTCATCAAATACTTTTGTTTTTGACTGAATCATTTTCCGAAGGGCATCTTTTGCCTTGTACAAATCGTCCTGGCATTTCTTATAGATTTCTGCCACCTGCTGCTGCCTTTCCATAGGTGGCACGGGAATTTTAATTTCTTTCAGACTCTGGATGCGAATACTAGGAACGGTCATACCTACATAGAAGAGATTCATGAGGGCATTTCCTTCAGGACTGTCAAGGAAAGCAAGCAGATAATAGGGATTGATTTTTTTCTTGTCCAGCTCCAGGACAAACATATTTCCTGTAGCCATAAGCTGCCGTCCTTCCGGCACAGAAGCCAGCCCTACTTTGGCAGGCCTTCCCACTTTAGAGAGAATAATGCTTCCGTCTTCGATGAGATATTTCCTGTACCCTTCCGGAATTTCGGTCATATGTTTCAGGTCTTTCTGAATCAATCCGTCCTGCATATCTGATAAAGTAAGGTAATCAATGCCCGTATCTTCCTCACTGCTGAATGCATCCAGCTGAGAAGCCATAATAGGCGCGCCGCGGCTGATGCGGAGTGTCAGGTCTTCCAAGGGTATCAGAGTGCCATAATTAGACAGGGATTCAAGCTCATCTTCCGGCGTTAAGTAGGTCTTTGGGAAAACAGAGAAATCCTTTTTTTCGATTTCTTCTTTGGATACCGTTTTGCTGATATCCGTATCTTCTGCCAGAGCTTTGAGAATGGTATCTATGTTTGCTTTGCTGAACTGGTTTGTGCGGCGTCCTTTTTCATAAATTTCAGAAGCATCCACAAAATGGACTTCTTTATTTCCATGGCTCAGCACCATGAGAAGGACGGAAATATTAGTATAGGAAAACATCTTGACCGGAAGGCTGATCACCGATTCAATCCATCCTTGCCGGATGAAATATTCCCGTGCCGCTTTCTCAGGAAAGTTCCATGCGCAGCTGCTTGTCAGCGTAACCACAGCCTTTCCTTTTTTTGCCAGCCTCTGCATTACACCGGCGGCAAACGCCCAGTCAAGCGATTTGGATTTCTTAGCAAAAGGAAGGCTCTGAATCCAGGAATCATGAACAGAAAACCGCATGGCCAGTGGATGGTCGCAGAAAATTTTATCGAAATGTTCTGCGGCATTCTCTACGCCGGGAGGAGTTATATCCTGTAAAATGTTCCCGTTCTCTATGGCAATCTTCTGATGATACTTATCGAGGTATTGATCCAGCATGTCCGGCTGGCCTTTATATGCGGCAATCAGTTCTTTCATATTAGGTGGATCCAATAAAACATCCGCCCTAATTCTGGAAATCTGGCACGCTGCTAAAGCTTTATCATAACCCTTTGAAACGGCTCCCGGCACCTGTTCGTAGACCATTGTCAGAAAACCGCCAATGCCACTGCAGAAATCAGCCACCCTTTCCCTTTTTCCAATTTTAAGAATAGATAATGCCAAATGACTGAGTGAATCGGGAGTTCCGCTCTCTCCATGTGCCTTTCCTCCCATGGTCAGAGTATCTTCGAAATGCAGAAGTAAACCTTTTACTACTTTCGTTTCCACGCCCTTTGATAACTTTAGTAATTCATTACCAATTTTGGGTTCATGGGAAATAAAAAAGGGCAATTCATTGAAACCTTTCCGGCGACAGAGTTCAATAACCTCAGATAATGCCTCTTCTCCATACCAGTCAAACTCTTTTCGGAGACTAAGCTGGTAAACCATATAAAAAGCTTCTGCCTGTATTAAAGGATCCACTGCTGCCTTACCGCGTATGACTGACAGAATTTCCCATTCCAAATCGTTGCCTGTCAGTCCATTCATCTGCGCTCTCTTTACCAATTTGGTTTCCTCCTTCTTGGTATTTAATTACCATTTCTATGTTGTTTGTATCATAATGCTTCATGCCCAGCTTGTCAAATGGTATTTTATTACCATTTATAATTGCCATATATGGGGACCCCCAGTTAGGACGAGGGTTTGAAATACAACAAAATCCCCTCCTTCTCAGGATAGGACTGTTTCTCCATAGCATAATCCGCTTAAGAGGCAGGAATCCCTTTCGTTTCCTGCAGTACACCGAGATGTTCCCTTTTCATTCATACGTTTACGTTACAGAGGCAATATCGTACTCATAAGTCGAAAGATTTCGTAATCTTTGTCCCGTCTTGATACCCGAAGGTAATGGAACGCTTCTGCGCCTTCTTAGCCAGTTCCAAGTATTTTCCCTTCAGCTGTACCACGTAAATATTGGCTGTTTTCGGGATGGCACTATGATTAGGACTGGAAAGACTCATTGCCTCAAAGACGGTGAGAGGATACGAATTCCCATCCAGATGAAGAACCACGGTATGGGAGGGTGCTTTTTTTCGAAAGGTAAAATTAACGATTTCAATATTCACAAACTCTGCTGTCACCTTTTCATCCGATAAAGGGACAGGAAGGGAGAGCCGCCTTGATTCGGTTTTAATTTCTGTATCCAAGCCTTTCATATCATAGCAGTATGCATATCCCCCGCCAGCCAGAATTAAAAGAAGAAGAATAGCTATAATCACCTTGAACAATGAAAAGTTCCCTTTCATTTGCTTTCACTCCTTATGCCAGAAAACCGAAGCATGAAAAATTCAAAAGCAGCGAATAAGCAGCAGCCAGTGATTTCCTGTCCACTTCAAATACCATCTGCCGCCATTTCAGTGTATCTCCATGCTACTCACCTCTTCCTCAAACTGTATTCTCTTTCTATACTTTATTATACTCATTACCTATGACAGATACTGTCACTGAATAAAACTTTACCATCCAATATTTCAAAGATAATTACAGGTAAAAAAAAACTCCTATCCTGCCATCCTATTTCTTTCCTTCTCCCCCGCCTCTCCGTGATATACTATATAAAATTAATCCTGTTCTACAAAAAGGAGGAGAGTCATGATAAAGAGAAAAATCGTTGTGCTGCTGGCAGGCTGCTTCCTTGCGGTGGCGGCTGTGGCGCCGTCTTTTGCGGAAAGCGCCGCCGCACCGGCAAAGACTGCCGGCGCAGGAAATGTGCTGGGGAGTCTCTATACCCATATTTCAGAGGACATGAAGGCCGAGGCGCCGTCGCTGCAGGCAAGGCCTGTGCAGCTACAGCCGCAGCAGGGAAAGGATCTGCTCTTCGCCATGGCGGAAAAGGCGGTGAAGGAGCATCCGGACCGATTTGAAGCCTTTGTGTTCCGTGGCAGCATGTATTACATAAACGGAGAAAAGGAAAAGGGCTTCGCGGATCTGGACCATGCGGTGTCTCTGGCGCCGGAAAATCCCCTCTCCTACGGTTCAAGGGCAGAGTTTTACGCCAGAGACGGCAAGGATAAAGAGGCTCTTCAGGACTGGGACAAAGCGCTGTCCCTGAACCCCACCGATGAGGTCAGGGATAAAATCTATTTTCAGCGGGGCCTTTTCCACATGGCAAGGAAGCAGAACGAAGAGGCTGTTTCCGATTTCAAAGAGGACCTGAAATATATCAATTCGAAGCTCCGTTTTGCGATGCATCTTGCCAAGGGAGACTGCTACAGCAGGCTCGGAAATAAGGAGGAAGCGGAGAAATCCTATAGGGAAGCGGTAAAGGAAAGGCCGGACCATCCTGTGTGCTGGCTTGCCATGGGTGACTTTTATTCGGAGCAGATGAAAAAGTATGACAAGGCGGAAAGCTGCTATGACAAGGCCATTGCCCTCTATCCCCGGTCTGCCCTTTTCCTTCGCAGTGCCGGTCTCAACGCCCTTAAAACGAAAAAGAATGAGAAGGCCCTGGATTATTTCACAAAATCCATAGCCGCCTCCCCTTCCTACTGGCAGGGTTATTCCCTCCGGGGCAGCGCCTATGCGTTAATGGAGAAATACGAACCGGCAGCGGCGGATTTCACAAAAGCCATGGAGCTGAAAAAGGAGCCCGACGCCCTTCTCCTGACCCTGCGTGGTGACTGCTATAACAAGCTGGGCCTTAACGATAAGGCAGTAGAGGACTACACAAAAGCGGTAGAACTGGACCCGAAAAACGCCGACGCCTTCGAATCCATGGGATATATCTACTCTCTGAAGGGCGAACACGACAAAGCCATCCCCTACTATGAAAAGGCTATTGCCCTGCATCCGAAGAAAGGGGAAGCCTATAACAACCTGGGCTATACCTGGTACCTGAAAGGAAATAAAGACAAAGCGCTGGAGTACCTGAACAAGGCCATAGAAGTGGATCCCGCCTACGCTGAATCCTACCGCTCAAGGGCTGAGGTCTACGAGTCCATGGGAGAATACGATAAGGCGCTTGAGGATATGGACCATTTCGTAACCCTCTCCCCCAAAGACGCCAAGGGCCGCGAATTCCGTGACCGGCTGGCGAAGAAGGCGTAAGGGTTCTTCCCTATTTTATTGTCCCACCGCCTGCGGGTGGGAAGGTGGTACGCAGTACCAAAGGGGGGGGACGGGCCCATGGAGCCGCTGCGTGGCATGGTTCAAAGGGGAAGGTGGACGGGGCCGCTTAACGGTGGCGGGTTGTGTAGAAAGGGGCGAAGGCTCCTCGGGCCGAGGGTTGTAGTAGCGGCTCCGCCGCAGTTTTAAGCCTTCTTCCTTTGGAAGACAGAAGCCCTGCAGAGGGCTTCTGAGTCGGGCTATTATTCGAGTATAGCCTGCACACTAAGCGAGCACCTTAATGCCCGACGGTGGCGCCGTAGGCGACGGATGATATCAGGCCTTTCTGCGAAAGGCCGAGGCCCCGCAGGGGCCTGATATGAGGCATACGTATTCTTGCCTATATTCGGTGTTCCTCAGGGCTTCGCCCAGCTCCATCCCGGTCGGGCAAACAAAAGGAAGGTCCTTCTTAATTCTCGTTGCCCCTTGAGGGGCCATAGGGTGTACGAGGTTAAGAATGACAATGATGCTCCATTTCTGCTCTACGCAGGGCCAACATTGCCCTACTTGGCAATCCTATGCAGGATTGCCACCTGATGAAGGAGCCTAACGTTACGGGATTGGCTTCCCGCCCCATCGTCATTCTGAGCCGCAGGCGAAGAATCGCCAGTCGACCAACCAAAAGGAAAGCCCTCTTATGGGCAAGCTAAGGTCCAACTTTGGTCGACCACACTTACACTTTTGGCTTCTGCCATTGACAAATGGTATCCTATAGGATAATATATCTTTACAAGGAAAAATGTGTTCCATACATTTTGCAGGGGCAGCATCGGTTGATGCTGCCCCTGATTTTTTTTATAATTCAGGCAGCGCATAGATGATTGATGCGCCGCCTGAATTATTTAAAAATCATTCTCCCTTCATTTCCTCTTTCTTCGAGTGGTGGGCGGTTGTAAAGGTTTCTAAAAACCGGCGCAGCAGATGCCCACCACAACCCTCACACCCGAAATTTCTTCCATCGTCTGATTTCTATCTTCTAATCTCTATCGTCTAATTTCTTTTCTTCCCAAACAACCCTGTTTCCGGTGCCTTGAAGTTATATACCGGTTTCATCACTTCCAGCACTTCCACGGTATCCCCGATCACGTCCAGGATGTCATGGAGGGATTTATAGGCCATGGGCGCTTCGTCTATGGTGTCTTCGCTGACGGAGGTGGTGTAGATGCCTTTCATTTCTTTTTTGTAGTCATCAAGGGACAGTTCTCTCATGGCCTGCCTGCGGGACATGAGGCGGCCTGCGCCGTGGGGAGCGGAGAGGTTCCATTCTTCATTTCCCTTCCCCACTGCCAGGATGCTTCCGTCACGCATGTTGATGGGAATCAGCACCTTTTCTCCTTTGCGGGCGGCGATGGCGCCTTTGCGCAGAATCATTTCATCCAGATCAATGTAATTGTGGATGGTATGGAATGCTTCTCCTGCTTTCAGTCCTGTATATTCAAGAATCTTTCGGGCAATCTGCTCTCGGTTCAGCCGGGCAAACTGCTGGCAGAGTCCCAGGTCATGGAGATAATCTTTCATATATTTTCCGGTGAGATAGCAGAGGTCTTCCGGAATTTTTTTATGGAGCTGTTCTTTCTTTATCTCTTTCAGGGCCTGCTGGATTTCCTTTTCACGGCCTGTCTTTTTATATTCTTCAATGGTGTGGGAAATACGCTCATCCAGAGTTTCTCCATGGCAGTTCAGTTCTACGGCCATGCGCTGGTAGATTTCCGCCACCTGCTTGCCCAGGTTCCGGCTGCCCGTATGAATAATCAGATAATGGCGGCCGTCCCTGCTTTCGTCAATTTCAATGAAATGATTGCCGCCTCCCAGAGTGCCTATGCTGCATTCTATTCTGGAAAGTCTCCTCAGCTTGTCACGGCAGACAAGGCGGGACAGGTCGAAATCCGCCTGTTTCCTGTCCCATACATCCATGCCGGATGGCACAATGTGGGCCGCTTCATCCAGACATTCGAAATCAAGGGGCTGCCTGCCCAGGTCTACGGTATACATGCCGCAGCCAATATCTACGCCCACCATATTCGGCACCACTTTGTCCCGGATGGTCATGGTAGTTCCAATGGTGCAGCCCTTTCCGGCATGCACGTCGGGCATAATACGCACACGGCATCCTTCCGTCAGCTCATAGCTGCACATGCGAAGGATCTGCTCCCTCGCAAATTCGTCCATGATTTTGGCATAGGAAATGGCTGTAGTTACGATTCCTTCGATATGTTCCATCTTTATCACCTGTTTTTTCAAATCAAAAAAGCACTGATTCACAGAATCAGTGCTGCATAAAAGGAGAACATGGCGGACCTATGGCCCGGGTAAGTGATGGTTTCTTCATTGTCCGCTTTCCTTCTTAGAAAAGCAGACTTTGTGAATCAATCTGTGCTTCCCTGCTGTTTCTCCCTTTCATAGAGCAGTTTCCACTCATAGGACTACTGCCAAAAAGCGGACAGTAGAAATGAAAGGCAGTCTGATTCCATGGCATGATCGCCCCTCTCGGGCAAAATGAGGCTTTTCCTCTATTTTGAAATATGGCTGAATAATATGAGGTCAGACTGCACATGGTACTCATCTCCTGTTCCATTTCCGCTGTTATTGTTTTTCAGGCATTATACCTTGTTTTCTTTGATTTTTCTCTTGATTTCTTCTACGGTTTCAATAGGAAGACTTGTACCCTTTGATACATCTTCCACAGAGAAACCCATAGAAAGGAAGCGAGCCGCAGTCTCATTCAAGCCTTCCAGACGGCCTTCTGCCCGGCCTTCCTCACGGCCCTGGGCCAGTCCTCTATTCAGGGCTTCTTCTGAAATATTTAAGCTCAGATTGCACATAGTACTCATCTCCTGTTCCATTTCCGGTGTCATTTCAATGTGATATTCTTTTTGTAAAATATCTCTTTTTGAATCAAAGGTCTGCTGGCTTTCCGTAAAAAGGACCTGCAGCAGATGAACCAGTCTGTCTTTATCTGCTTTTTTACCCAAGCTGATAAGAACGATATTGACCAGATCATAATTTTCCGGTGATTCTTCATAGCGATGAAGCAGGTGCTTTTCTTCCATGCGGTAATGGTTGATATAGCTGTCCCCGGTAGGCGAATCCATGCAGATCCAGATGGAGTATATCTTCTTGATGCTATTATAATCCTTGCCTTCAAATTCCCGCTCTTTCTGCGAAGAAATAAGGCGACAGGCATAGAAGACGGCCCGTTTCATCAGATGGTATTTCAGTGTCGATTCTTTTTGGGTACGTTGGGCCTCCACGTTGATAATGAGAGTAATGGGCAGCCCTGTTCCCGGTGCACGGGCGTGGAAGAGAATATCGTAGGTAATGTATCCCTCTTTCGGTGCACCGTCTTCATTTCGGTCTCCTGAAATTTTGGAAGGCACTGCATTTGTAAGACTCGGGTCCACAGGCATGCTTCCCACAAGCGGCGCTCCTTCAATATACCTGTTCGCAATGTCTTCGGTGCTGGCATCCTGAAATTCAGGTACCACCTTTTTTACGATTTCAGCGAGCAGTTTCCTGCTGGCCAAAAGGTGTTTGACGTGCTGGTCATACTTTGCATTGTTTGAGCCGTACAGGGAATCCATCATATTTTCCGTTATGATAAATCGTTGTCCAGTCATGGATTCGCCTCCTTTCTCCATCCTCATTTTACGGAAATTTAGAGAAAGATGCAAGGAAAGAATTCCTGTTCAAAAGGCAGGAAGGTTCTTAGTTTTGACAGCGCCTTCGGGCTGAGGGTTGTGGTAGCCGCTTTGACAGCACCTTCGGCACTGAGGGTTGATGGCCCTCACGGGCCGAAGGTGCTTAAGGTTCTTAGGTTTGACGGCGGCTTCGCCGCCGAGGGTTGTGGTGGCGGCTTATGGACACGCCTGCGGCGTGAGGGTTCAGAAGGTTCTTAGGGTTCTAAGGTTTGACAGCGCTAACGGTCAGTCGAATAAAAGGAAGGCAATTCTAAATTTCTCGTTTTCCCTTGAGGGAAACGCCGCGAAGCGGCAAAGGGTGTACGAGGGGAAGAATGATAATGATGCTCCTTTGCCCTCCCTACGCCGGGCCAACTTCGACTGACTTGCACATTCTCTGCAGAATGTGCACAGACTGAGGGTTGTGGTGGCGGCTATCGCCGCAGTTTTTAGCCCCCTTCCTCAGGAAGGGGGTGTCGCCGTAGGCGACGGAGGATAGGGGCGTCAGTTCTTGGGGAAAAATTCGGACCTATCCTCAGCCCTATCGGGCAGCTCCTTCCTGAGGAAGGAGCCTGCGTTTACGGGATTGGCTTCCCACCCAACCATCATTCTGAACGAAGTGAAGAATCTCGCTAAGAATCGCAAGTAGCAGAAATGTCATTAAATACAAGTCGGCGGGAAGTCTGCTCTGTGCTTTTTCTTGGTTTCATACGATATGAACAGCATTCCGATGATTAGCCACCTTCGGTGGCTTTTCCCCCTTTGGTGCCTTACGGCACCACCTTTCCCCCGCTGTGCGGGGGCACAACAACCCGTGCATTGCTTAGAGTAACTTATGAGAATACAACCTCGCGGAGCTTTATTGTCCCACCGCTTGCGGGGGGAAGGTGGTGGCGCCAGCCACCAAAGGGGGCTCCTTCGCCCGCCAGGGCGGTTGTAAAGGTTTTATTTTAATGGCGGCGCAGCCGCCCACCTTCACCCTTTGAACCTTCTGAACCATCAAAACCCTTTGAGCCCTCACCCCTAAAGGGGAAACGACTCACTATGATTTGTGCGTCGCTATCGCTCCTTCAAATCATGTTCGCTGTGCACGCCCGAAAGGGCGTGTCCATAACACCCCGGGCCGCAAAAAAAGGACACCTTTGACAGGTGTCCTTTTTTTCACTGATTCTCAAATTTCTCTATTTCTTCCATGAGCGCAGGGATAAGTTCTTCTTCCGGCACGCTTCTTAAAATCTTGCCTTTTTTAAAGATCAGTCCGCTGCCTTTGCCTCCGGCGATGCCGAAGTCCGCTTCTCTGGCTTCTCCGGGGCCGTTGACGGCGCAGCCCATGACGGCGACGCGGATGGGTTTCTTGAATTTTTGAATTTTTTCTTCCACATCCTGGGCCATGCGGATGAGGTCTACCTGGGTGCGGCCGCAGGTGGGACAGGAGATGAGGACGGGGCCGTACTGCGTTAGGCCCAGGGAGCTCAGGATTTCTTTGGCCGCCTTCACTTCCTTCAGCGGGTCGTCGGTGAGGGAGACGCGGATGGTGTCGCCGATGCCGTCCAGGAGGAGGCTGCCGATGCCGATGGCGGATTTGATGGTGCCGCGGTAGAGGGTGCCTGCTTCGGTGACGCCCAGGTGGAGGGGGTAGTCCACTTTTTCATGGAGAAGTCGGTTGGCTTTAACCATCATGGGGACGTCAGTGGATTTGACGGAAATGACGATGTCGTGGAAATCTTCTTCTTCCAGGATTTTCACGTGTTCCATGGCGCCGGCCACCATGCCTTCGGCGGTGGGATGGCCGCCGTATTCGTCCAGGATGTGCTGGGGCAGGGAGCCTGCATTGATGCCGATGCGGATGGGGATATGCTTTTCTTTGGCCATATCCACCACTTTCACCACATTGTCCCGGCTGCCGATGTTGCCGGGGTTGATGCGGAGGGCGTCAATGCCCGATTCCATGGCGGTCAGGGCCAGGCGGTAGTCGAAATGGATGTCCGCCACCAGCGGCACGTCCACCTTTTCCCGAAGGGCCCCCAAGGCTTCCGCCGCCTTTTTGTCCGGCACCGCCACCCGCACGATGTCGGCGCCGGCCTTGTGGAGGGCGTTGATCTGGGCCGCTGCATATTCCGTGTCCACGGGGCTGAAGGTGCTCATGGACTGGATGGCAATGGGTGCGCCGCCGCCGACGGCGACGGTGCCTACGTGTATCTGTCTTGTTTTCTCCATTTTTTCACCTGACTGAATATATTAAAAAAGTTCCTTGTTTCTGGTTTCTTGTTTCTGGATTTTGAAGGGAAGGGTGAAGCCCGCTCTGCGGGCGAAGGGTTGTGTAGAAGGGGGCCGACGGCCCTTCGGGCCGAGGGTTGAGGCAGCGCCCCGGGGCCGCGCAGCGGCCCGGGTTGAGAAGGTTCAGAGGGGTCGGGACAAGGGGGTCAAGCTTGACCCGCCG
>ERZ1023639.210-NODE-210-length-23380-cov-8.434341_pt1 | contig 23380 bp, 26 predicted proteins | sample MGYA00380334_ERZ1023639 | MGnify/ENA primary metagenome ERZ1023639 (study PRJEB33179, sample SAMN07448971) | human gut metagenome | biome: Human-gut; feature: Human associated habitat; material: Faeces | host: Homo sapiens | place: India: Bhopal | collected...
AGCTCGTAAACAGAGCACTTAGCAAGTATTTAGACAATTTCCCGGAGTAACTATGAAAGACACAGAAAGAGAAATCGAAAGAACAAGAATATACCTGGAACGGCTTGTAAGAGTTTCATCCAGCCAGAGTGAACACTATCCTGCAAGCTCCTCGCTTGGAGGTTTCACGGCAGGAGAAGCAGAAATGGCGTTCAGGGTGTGGAACTGGTTCAATGCAAGGTTTCCGGCAAATGAAAAGCGTCGAGATGGTTCAGATCTCGGCGCTGATGGGGATAAATAAGGCACTATTCCCACCAATATTATACCAAAAACAGAATAAAGGAGGAACAACATGGTTACCATCAACGAGTTGCAAATTGAAAACCTAAAAAAGGTCAAGGCCGTGAAACTGGAACCGTCGGCATCAGGGCTGACGGTTATCGGTGGACGGAACGGCCAGGGGAAAACATCTATCTTGGACGCCATCGCCTGGGCTCTTGGCGGGGAGAAATTCCGCCCGGGAAATCCGACAAGGGAAGGAGCCCTTACTCCGCCGAATCTCCATGTGTTGCTTTCCAATGGCATCATCGTGGAAAGGAAGGGCGTCAATGGCAGTCTGAAGGTCATCGACCCTACAGGAAAGAAGTCGGGCCAGCGGCTGCTGGATGAATTCATCAGCAAGCTGGCGCTGAACCTTCCGGCTTTCCTTCATGCTTCGGAGGCGGAGAAATCAAAGGCCCTGCTCCAGATCATCGGCGTAGGCGACAAGCTGATGGAAATGGACCGGAAGGAAGAACAGCTTTACAACCAGCGCAAGGAAGTGGGCCGCATTGCAGACAGGAAGAAGAAAGCCGCTGAAGAAATGCCTTTCTATCCCAATATGCCTACTGAACCGGTCAGCGTGTCCGATCTGCTGAAGGAACAGCAGGATATCCTGGCAAGGAATGGTGAAAATGAACGGAAACGCATAAATGCCAGGGAGATGCAGGAGCGCTTCATGAGGGCTGAAAGCAATTACAAGGCAGCCATGGAAGCGCTGAAGGCGGCAGAGGATACCCTGCGCAAAGCCAGGGCGGATGCCGAAGTGGCTGCAAAATCAGCTCAGGACCTGCAGGATGAAAGCACGACAGAGCTGGAGGAAAACCTTCGCAACGTGGAAGTAATGAATGAGAAAATCCGGGCCAATGCTGCCAAAGAAGGAGCAGAGCTGGAAGCCAATAACCTCCAGCAGGAGTATGAAGGCCTTACAGAACAGATTGAATCTGTCCGTTCAGACCGGGCTGACCTTCTGAAGGAAGCAGACCTGCCGCTCCCGGGCCTTTCAGTGAAGGATGGTCACCTGCTTTACAAGGGCGAACCATGGGACGGCATGTCCGGAGCGGAACAGTTAAAGGTAGCAGTGGCCATCATCCGGAAACTGAATCCGGAATGCGGATTCGTACTGATGGACAAGCTGGAACAGATGGATACGGACACACTCAGGGAGTTTGGTAAATGGCTGGAAGAGGAAGGTTTGCAGGTCATTGCTACCAGAGTTTCTACCGGAGATGAATGCTCCATCATCATCGAAGATGGCATGGTAAAGGATGATGAATCCGCAGTCAAGCCGCAGGCGTCCAAATTTGTGAAAGGAGTGTTTTAAATGAACATCATGAAAGGGATCATCAGTCGGCCGGTCAAAGGCTGCGTGTACGGCGTCGAAGGTATCGGCAAAAGTACCTTTGCCGGCAAGTGGCCGGATCCGCTTTTCCTTGAGCTGGACGGCGGTACTTCAAGATTGGACGTGAACCGTGTATCGGATATTCAGTCCTGGCCTCAGCTCATGGAAGACGTAAAGGAAGTCTATTCCAATCCTTCCTTGTGCCGTACGCTCGTTATTGATACGGCGGATGCGGCGGAACGGCTTTGCATTGAGTACATCTGCGGGAAGTACGGGAAGAAAGGGATCGAAGACTTCGGATACGGCAGCGGCTATACATATCTAGTAGAAGAGTTCTCCCGCCTCCTGGTTCTTTTAGAAACCTGCATCGCTCAGGGAATCAATGTCTGCATCCTGGCACACGCTATTTTAAAGACGGTGACACTTCCGGATGAGATGGGGCAGTATGACCACTGGGAATTAAAACTTTCCAGCAAGACGACGAACAAGGTCGCTCCGCTGGTGAAGGAATGGGCAGATCTTCTGCTCTTCGCCAACTATGAAACTATCCTGATCACGGACGATGCAAGCAAGAAGCAGAAGGCGCAGGGCGGAAAGCGTGTGATGTGGACGACGCATACTACTTTTGCTGATGCGAAGAATCGATTTGACCTTCCGGACAAGCTGCCTTTTGATTACAGCTATATCGCAAAGTGCATTCCTGACGCCAGCAAGCCTCTTGCAGAAAGTATCCCCGCTGCCCGAGAGGAATTCGCAAAAAAGGAACCTGCTGAAAAACCGCTTAAAAAGACCGTAGAAGCGTCCGCAGAACCTGAACCTGTAATCACTCGGGAAGATGCGCCGGGCGCACAGGTGCCCGCAAACAGGCCAGCCCTTGCCAAAGTTTATGCGCTGATGAAACAGGGAAACATCCCGGAAGAGGATATTGTCCGGGCGGTAAGTATGAAGGGGTATTTCCCGCCGAACATGAAGATCAGCGATTACCCGGATGATTTCATTGACGGGGTCCTTGTTGGGGCATGGGATCAGATCAAATCATTTATTAAAGAAAACATGAAAGTATCATTTTAAGACGAAAGGAAAGATATCATGGAACAGAATGCATTCACACGTTTTGGAGAAGCACACGCAGACACATCCGATAAGGCTCTTGACTGGGACAGTGAGGTCGTAGACAGCGGGGAATCCTTCGTCATCCTCCCTCCTGGAACCTATGATTTCACGGTGACAAAGCTGGAGAGAAAGCACTATGCCGGAGGAGCAAAGATGCCTCCCTGCCCGCAGGCGCAGCTGACATTGACCGTTCACGGCGGGGATAAAGGAGAAGCGCATACCATCACGAATCTTTTCTTAACACAGAAGCAGGCATGGAAACTCGCGCAGTTCTTTGTGTCGCTGGGGCTGGCTGAACCGGGCGGAAAGCTTCAGATGGCCTGGAACAAAGTCATCGGATCATCAGGCAGGCTGGAACTTGCCAATAGAGAATATAACGGAAAATTGTACAACGATGTAAGCCGGTTCCTTCCCCCGGAAAAGGCACCCGCCGGTGCCACGGGCGGATATAATGCCGGGACGTTCTGATCATGGAACTTCGGCCGTATCAGAAAGAAGCCGTGCGCGCCGTTGAAGGGGAATGGGAGCAGGGGCATAACAAGACCCTGCTCGTCATGCCTACGGGCGTAGGAAAGACCGTCGTCTTCGCCCATGTGGCAAAGAACGAGGTTAGGAACGGCTCAAAAGTATTAATCCTTGCCCATCGGGATGAGTTGCTGACGCAGGCACAGGACAAGATCAAGTCTGCCACCGGCCTGATATGCGCAAAAGAAAAAGCGGATGAAACGAGCCTGGACAGCTGGTACCGGGTGGTGGTCGGGTCCGTGCAGACGATGATGAGAGAAAAACGCTTACAGAAATTTGCACCGGATGCGTTCGGGACCATCATCATTGACGAGGCACACCACTGTCTGTCATCAAGCTATCAAAAGGTACTCAGCCACTTTCCAGAGGCAAGAGTCCTGGGCGTAACCGCTACACCGGAACGGAACAATCTGCAATGCCTGGGAGAATACTTTGACAGTCTGGCCTATGAGTATACGCTGCCTCAGGCGGTCGTGGATGGGTACTTATGCAAGATCAAAGCGCAGACCGTCCCCCTGGCTCTTGACCTGACGGGCGTGAAGATGTCTGCCGGAGATTATGCCGCAGGGAGCCTGAGCACTGCATTGGATCCTTATCTGGAACAGATTGCCGTTGAAATGAAGAAATACTGCGTCGACAGGAAAACAGTCGTCTTCCTCCCGCTGGTAGCCACGGCAAAGAAATTCAAGGCGATCCTTACGCACCACGGATTCCATGCGGCGGAGGTCAACGGCGACAGCAAGGACAGAGAACAGACGCTAAAGGATTTCGAAGCTGGGAGATATAACGTCCTCTGCAACGCCATGCTTCTTACGGAAGGATGGGACTGTCCCTCCGTCGACTGCGTGGTCATGCTTCGGCCGACGAAGATCCGAGCCCTGTACTGCCAGTGTATCGGACGGGGCACAAGATTGTCCCCGGGGAAAAAGGACCTTCTGGTCCTGGATTTCCTCTGGAACACGGCAAGGCATGACCTATGCCGGCCGGCGTCGCTTATCTGTAAGTCAAAAGATGTGGCGGACCGTGTGACGAAGGACCTCGAAGAGTACGGAGAGGCTGCCGATCTGGAAGAAGCGGAGCAGAAGGCCGCGGAAGAAGTCATCATCGAGCGGGAAGAAGCACTGGCGAAACAGCTCAAGTCAATGAAAGCCCGGAAACGGAAGCTTGTAGATCCCTTGCAGTTCGAGATAAGCATCCAGGCGGAGGACCTCTCAGGCTACGTTCCGTCTTTCGGATGGGAAATGGCACCCGCCAGCGAAAAGCAGCTGGAGGCTCTTGAACAGTACGGGATCTTCCCCGATCAGATTGAAAATTCGGGGAAGGCTGCACTGCTTCTGAACCGGCTCGCCAAGCGGAGAAGCGCCGGCTTATCGACGCCGAAACAGATTCGCTTCCTGGAAAACAGAGGTTTCCAGCATGTGGGCACCTGGGGATTCGATGCGGCGAACAGCATGATTTCCCGGATTGCTCATAACCGGTGGATGGTGCCGAAGGACATCCATCCGGCGTCTTATGTACCGGAACCGGATCTTTTTATACCTGATGGGGGAGTCTTATGACGAAAGGAAATTTTGATCTGAGAGGCCCGCTTGCTTATATCGCTCCATCCACTTGCAGTTACACCGAGTGGCTGCAAGTGGGCATGGCTCTTTCCCATGAAGGCTATCCATGTAGCGTGTGGGAAGAGTGGTCCCGAGATGATCCTTCCCGATATCACGAAGAGGAGTGCGCAAGGAAATGGCAGTCTTTCCGAGAAGATGCTTCAACGATCGTCACGGGAGCCACCATCACGCAGATGGCCAAAGACAGGGGCTGGACGCCGAAGGCAAAAGCACAGGGCCCGGACCGTGCTTTGAACTGGGACGATGAAATATCGACGGACGTCCAGATCATAGACCGACATTATCTGGAGGCGGAAAAGGAAATCAAGGAACCTGACAGCTGGGACCAGGTCGGGGATATGATTACTTACCTCGATACGGTTTTTCAGCCGGAAGATATCGTATCCCTGTCCATGCAGTCTTATGAAAAAGACGGCCGGATGGTACCTTCCGTAGGAGATGCCGGCATGACAGCCGGGTACTACATCGAGCAGCTCAAGAAATACCGGCTGAAAGCGCAGGCCGGCGCGATATCGGTCAATGACGCCATCGGGTACGCTCTGGGGGATTACAACCCGGAGGCCGGCGCTTGGATCCGCTTTAATCCCTTCGATGGGCAGGGCGTGAAGAACGCCAATGTTGCAGATTTCCGATATACCCTGGTGGAGTCGGACGCTATGGAGCCGGGACTTCAGGAAACCCTGATCCGTGAGCTGGAGCTCCCGGTGGTGGCTCTTGTCTTCTCCGGAAAGAAGTCCGTCCACGCCGTTGTCCACATCGATGCGGGAAGCTTGGAAGAATACAAGAAGCGCGTCCAGAAACTGTATGAGATCTGCAAAAAGAACGGTCTCAAGGTGGACGATAATGACCGGAACCCCTCCAGGCTGTCCCGCCTTCCCGGGGTCTACCGGAACGGACACAAGCAGTTCCTTATGGCAACCAACATCGGGAAGAAGAATTACGCCGAATGGCTGGAATGGGTGGAGGGACTCAACGACGATCTTCCGGATCCGGAGAGTTTGTCCAGCGTGTGGGACAATATGCCCGACCTGGCACCGGCTTTGATTGAAGGTGTGCTCAGAATGGGACATAAACTGCTTTTAGCGGGCCCGTCAAAAGCAGGTAAGTCATTTGCCCTTATTGAGCTCTGCGTAGCCATAGCGGAGGGGGGGAAGTGGGTACAGACGTTTCAGTGCCGTAGGGGCAATGTACTCTACTGCAACCTGGAGCTGGACCGGGCGTCCTGCCTGCACCGTTTCAAGGATGTGTATACGGCGCTGGGCATTGCACCGGAGCATCTACAGAATATTGATATATGGAACCTTCGAGGACAGGCGATTCCCATGGATAAGCTGGCGCCCAAGCTGATCCGAAGGGCGCAGAAGAAGAATTACACAGCGGTCATCATCGATCCGATCTACAAGGTCATCACCGGCGATGAAAACAGCGCCGATCAGATGGCGCATTTCTGCAACCAGTTCGACAAGATCGCTACCGAGCTTCACAGCGCCGTGATCTACTGCCATCACCATTCCAAAGGCGGGCAGGGCATGAAGCGATCCGTGGACCGGTCCTCCGGTTCCGGGGTCTTCGCCAGAGATCCGGATGCCATTCTGGATATGATCCCGCTTGTGGTGACAGATGAGAAGAAGACGCCTTTCGACAGAGAGTCGGACAGTGCAGCCGGCATCAAGTCAAGGCCGACCGCTTTCCGCATCACCGGCACGCTCCGCGAATTCCCGGCCTTCGAACCGGTAAATGTATGGTTCCAGTATCCCATCCATGTGCCGGATGAGGCAGGCTTCCTGAACATGGCTATGGAAGAAGGCAGTCTGGCAGACATCCAGGCCAAAGGGCGGGAAGCAGGGAACCTGGTAAAGAAAGCGAAAAAGGAAAGCCGCGTGGCCCAGGTAGATACGGCGTATGAAACCCTGTCTATAGGAGATGAGCCGGTGACTATTGCAGCTATGGCTGAATACTTCGACGTCTCTGAAAAAACGGTAAGAGGATACGTCTTGAAAAATGGTAAATATCAATGTGCTGAAGGCAAAATTTACCCCAAAGAATAGTCTCTAATATTCGCCTAATATCGGGAAAAACCAGTTTATATATATAGGAATTTCCCTAAAGAAAAACCGAGGGATGTAGGGGAAAGGGTGTGGCGAGAAGCTACGCCACACACCCTTCCCTACCTCCATCCCTTTAGTAGGAATGTCAGGAAATGAGGTAATTTAATGGACACAAATAGACAAATTTCGTTTTTCATCCCTATGAAGGTACCGACTAAGACGTTCCAGGCGAAGAAGCTGACAGTCAGGAACGGGAAGCCGGTGCTGTATACTCCGCCCGACCTCGTGGAAATCCGGCAGAGGTACATCGCGGCCCTTATGCCGCACGTCCCCAAAACAGCACCGTGGGAGGGGCCTATAGCGGTCAGGATGGCCTTCTGCCACGGTAAGGGTACTCCGCCCCACCCACCGGGCACTCCAAAGCGAACCAAGCCCGATTTGGACAATTTGGAGAAGGGGCTGGCAGACTGTATGACCGTGTGCGGCTTTTGGCAGGACGATTCCCAGATTTGCCTGCTGAGCTTATCGAAAAGCTATGAAGAACATGAAGGTGTTTTCATCAAAGTGGAGGAATTGAAGTCCAATGGACAGAAAAACATTTAACGAACTGGACTGTACGAAGCCGCACTGGTTCCGGATCAGTCACTCGACAAGCATCACGGCGGCGGAGGTGAAATGATGATTACTATCTGTATGTATTGTGAAGTTGAAGACCCTGATAAATTCTCGGATCCGTTTTTGTTTCACCTTCTTAGTAACAATGGCAAACCATTAGAGTTCGAAACGCGGCAGCAGGCAGAAACATTTTTATTAAATAGCGGCGTATCGCAATCTGATTTGGACAGTTTTTTATTTTTGGGGAGCGATGAAAAAGTATGAATGATTCAGAATTGAGACCGGAGTATTACGCGGGAATGGGTGAGTACAAAGTGCAAGGAGGGACATCGTGGGTAAGCACGGAATGAAGGAAAGAGTAACAAAAAACCCGGATCCCACGTTTTCGGAGGTTCTGGGCATCTTCCGGAAGGAAACCCGGGAAATAAAGGAGAAGCAGAAGGCGGCGGATGCGTTCGCCTGCCTGAAGGCGGTGCGGTTCTACCTCCGGGGAAATGGCTACGAGCTAGCCGACGACCTGGCAATCCGTGATACTTACACGGGGCGTGTTTTCCGCTCCATGGTGCCGGCCTCCAAGCTGGCGCCCAGGCCGAAGGAGAGGTGCTAGCGGATGACTGAAGAAGAAGTTAAACTGTTTTTTGACAAAGTGCGCCGCTGCCAGAATCTCTATAACTCTATCGTCTACGAACGTGACCACATAGAAGAGGACCTGGCGGCAGCGAAAGCCATCGACTACAGCAAGCCCCACGTTTCTGGCGGAACGTCTTCCGACCTGGCGGACGTAGTGATGCGGATCCACGCGGAAAAGAATGACTGCATACGGGAGCTTACCATGCGGCTTTGGGAGCTAGAGTGCTACAAAGAGGATGCTATACGGCTTCTCCGGGTGCTCAAGAACCCGGACCAAGAATCCCTCATGATGGACCGCTACCTCCGGGGGATGTCCTGGAAGACCATTTTCAGGGCTCACCACATCGAGCGTACGGAGGGTTTCCGACGACATCATAAAGCTATCCGCTGCATCGCGGATGCACTGACGCTCCCGCTGCCGGGTAAGAATGACGAAAACTCCCCCCAAAAGCAAAGTGCGGACTAATTGGGACTTTTGTTTATGCTATAATGCTAGTGTAGGAAATCAGGAACAGGGATTCGGATTTCTCACGGAATAGAAAAACCACACGCCGCTGAACGTGTGGTTTTCTATTGCTTATTTTTTGTAAAGACGTTCCATTCCGGCCCTGGTGACGATCCAGACCTTTTCGGATTTTCGGCATTCTTCCGGCGTAAACCTGGGCGGCGTTCCGTGCTGGCCAGTGCATGCCTGGCGGATGGTCACCGGAGAAACTTCGTAGATTTTTGAAGCCTCATTTAATGTGAGAACATCGTCAAGATTGATTTTCATTTTACTGCTCACATTTTACCGTCGCATGAATACGTGCCGAAATCACGCACTCCGGAAAAATTATGAATGTAATAAAGGTCGTCGTCAGTCGGTGACCCGGTCCAGCCATTAATCCGGCAGCAGATGCCGTCGATAACAGTGAACCCGCGCCCGCAGTTCCTGGAATCTTCGACTTCACTGCGGGAAGCCCTACCGGCGATGATGTTGCCGGATGCGTCATAGCAGTGGGCATCAACCCATGCGTTGCGATCTGCTGCGGATGCGAACGCCAGGAAAATATAACCGTTATTTCCGCCGAAGGAATCGAAAGAAATGTGACCGTAAACGTTGTACCAAGCATAAGATTTTCTCATTTTAATCATCCTCTCTGATTAACTCTTTGGGATTCGCTCCCCTGAACTGTCTATAGCTTACATCAACATCAGTGTAATGTCAAGAGTGATTTTGAAAATTTTTTGAAAATTTTTTTGGAAGGCGGTGAATGGCATGGCGGCCGAAGACAGATACCGTAGATTTGTAATTGAATATTTTAATTGCGGCGGTAATCAAACGCAGGCTGCTATCAATGCTGGATACAGCCCGCGAAGCGCTTACATGATCGGCAGCCGTCTGATGAAAAATGATAAAGTTAAAAAAATTATGGAAGAATATAAGGCAGACATTTATGGAAATCTGCGTACCAGAATGGCTGCCGGTGCCGTGAAGGCTTATGACACTATCTTAAGCATTGCTACGAATCCGCATGCAGACGACCGGGACAGGCTGGCGGCGGCTAAAGACGTCATGGACCGAGCTGGATATAAGCCGGTTGACAAGACGGAGATTTCCGGCGGGCTCTCAGTGACTTTGGAGGTGGATGATGACGTCAACGCGCAGAATTAACCTCATCAACGACCTTATCAAGCCTACGCCACGGCAGCGGAGCTTTATGCAGACTGTTAAAGATAATACTTATATACTCTACGGAGGCGCGGCAGGCGGCGGAAAATCATACATTCTCCGCTGGGAGCTCGTGTATCTCCTGTTAGAGTGGTACAAGCATACCGGCATAAAAGGGATTCGAGTAGGCCTCTTTTGCGAAGACTATCCTTCGCTTAAAGACCGCCAGCTCTCCAAGATTAGGATGGAGTTCCCCGAGTGGCTAGGGAAATATAGAGAGACAGACCACGACTTCATCCTGGCCGACAGCCTGGGCGGCGGCGTCATATGTTTTCGTAATCTTGACAAGCCGTCTAAATACTTGTCTTCTGAGTTTGCAGCTATCGCTATCGACGAGCTGACACTCAATGATCAGATCGTTTTTGACTTCCTGCGGATGCGTCTTCGCTGGGTTGGAATCAATGACACCAAGTTTATCGCCGCCACCAACCCAGGCGGTCGCGGGCATATGTGGGTTAAAAATCTATTCATCGATCGCAATATGCCGCCGGAAATGCAGCCGTTCGCTTCCCAGGTGGCTTTTGTACCGGCCACCGTGGACGATAACCCGCACATCTCAGAGACCTACAAGGCACAGCTGGACACGCTGCCGGAGAAGCTCCGGAAGGCTTATCGAGATGGAGATTGGAACATTTTCGAAGGGCAGGTATTTGAGGAATTCAGGAATGATGAGCACGTTATCCATCCCTTTCCGATACCTTCCGACTGGCCGCGGTACCGCTCGATGGACTGGGGATACACAAAACCATACGCTATATATGAGTACGCAACAGACTATGACGGCGTTGTGTATGTTATCGGAGAGTGGTACGGCTGCAAGCCGGGGACAGTCAACACCGGCACGCAGGAGACCGCTAGGGAGGTGGCTCGCAAAGTCAAGCACCTGGCGGGAGCCTTTGGGATTGCGGACCCTGCCATCTGGCAGCGCACCGGACACGACGGTCCGACAATCGCTGAAATCTTTGCAGGCGAGGGCGTGGCCTGGACACCAGGGGATAACGACCGCATGGCGGGGCTGATGCAAGTGCACATGAGACTTAAAGAGCATAAGCTTAAAATCTTCTCTTCCTGCCATCACCTGATCCGGACGCTTCCCGCCCTCACATACGACAAGCACAAAGTGGAGGACGTGGACACCGAGGAAGAGGACCATGCTTATGATTCGCTCCGCTATTTCTTGATGTCGCGGCCCATCACGCCGGAAAAAGGCGAGGTAAAGGCCATTGATAAGTACAAGATAGTAAGACCGGACAGGGAGGAAGGAACCGCATGGGGCGTGTGATTGCAGATTTATCGTCTATCAAGTTTGTGAGCCGGAAGGGCCTCCGGGACTACGCTTTCCGGGTGCTCAAGGGGGAAGTCGGCGAACATGTGAATAAAGGTGTGATTATCCCGGGGAAATACACAGATGCCGAGCTCCGGGCGTTCGTTGAGCAGATGCCGGACTGGCAGCTCAGGCAGATGTATGACATGATGTATGGCTCCGAAATGATGGAATGAGGTGAAAGATATGACTGGACTGGAAGAAGAAAAGGACCTGCCTCAGCAGGAAAGCGGCTTTGACTTTGACGCTGCCAAGGAGCGGGTAAAAGAAGCGCTCAGGCTGTCGGAGACCTGGCGAGACTACGCTAAGCAGGATTATGAGTTTGTCCAGGGCAAGCAGTGGACTGACAGCGACCTGAACAACATGAGGAGAGCCAAGCGGCCCGCCATCACTATCAACCGCATCCGGCCTATTATTAATCTCCTCTGCGGCTATGCTGCCCAGAACGAGACGGAGCCGGATTTCCTTCCCCGCTCCGAAGAGGATGACCGGGTGAGCCGCGTGGCAAAAGGCATCACGAAATACGTTTTTGATAAATCAAAGTATCAAAAAGCAAAGAAAAAGGCCTTCAGGGACGCCATCACATGCGGCGTCGGTTATTACTGGATAACTTATGCTTTTAACTACAAGAAGATGGATGGCACCATCAAGATTGAGAACGTGAGCCCCTTCGATGTGTTTATAGACCCGGAAAGCACGAAAGACGACCTGTCCGATGCCGCTTTCTGCGGCCGCTATTCATGGGAATCGCCGGACAAGCTCTGCCAAGTGTACCCAGAGCATGCCGACGAAATCCGCACCATGTTCCACGATTACGATGAGACCGAGCTGGAGACGGTGGAGACCACTCCCCTCTGGTACTCGCAGGAGCTTAAAAAGCTCCGTGTTGTGCAGTACTGGTACAAGCAGTACGGCTCAAAAAAAGTATTCACGGCGGGCTCTGAAATCATCTCTGACACCGCCTCTCCGGAGTATATAGCCCTTCTGGCCGCCGGAGCCCAGGCGCAGAACGTGCCGGATGAGCACATCCGATATGCGACATTCTGCGGTGACGTCTTGCTGGAAGAAGGCGAAAGCCCATACGACCACGGGAAATTTCCAGTCGTTGCCCAATACTGTTATAAATCCGGCTGGGAAAGCGACAAGGATGAGGGACTGGAACCCGCCGGCGTTGTTCGTGACCTTAAAGACCCGCAGAGAGAGCTTAACAAGAACCGCTCCCAGCGGATGCACATCGTAGACCAGCAGGCGTTAGGCGTGCGCTATTGGCAGGGACAGGCCGACGCGAAAGTAAGGCGCGACATCAAAGAGCATTCGACCACGCCGGGGGCCAATATCTTCCTCCCGCCGGGCATCACGTTTACCGACGGCCTGCCGGCATCGCAGGACATCGGAAACATTGAGCTTGAGCAGCAGTCTAGTAATGACTTCTACTCTATCTCCGGCGTCACTCCGGAAAGCCTCTCCGGCTCTGTGGGCCAGATGAGCGGTAAGGCCATCGACCTCAGACAGACTGTGACGACCGTGCAGACGGCGGAAATCTTCGATCATGTGAAGGATGCAGAGCTTCAGATCGTTCAGATTCTTTGGGGCGATAAGGGAGAGCCGGGACTTATTCCCCAGTTCTTTAATCATGAAAAGGCCCTCCGCATTCTGGGAGAGGACGGCAAGAAGGAATTCATTCAGATTGAGCCGGGTATGGGGCAGGCCATGACGGTACAGCCGCAGCTTGACCCGATGACCGGCCAGCCGCTGATGGATGCGGATGGCGACCCCGTGGCCAAGGTGCTCTATGACATTTCCTGCTTTGATTTCGACATCGTGATTACTACGAGCTCCGCCAGCGCAACGGCCCGCCAGGCTAATCTTTATCAGCTTCTGGACGCTAAAAAGGCAGGGGTGGACATCCCTATGGACATTATCCTGGACTTCATGGACTTCCCGGAAAAAGAGACGGTCAAGAAGCGGCTGCAGGAACAGGCCGAAGCGCCAAAGGTTCCGGATGTCAAAGTCTCCGGCACGCTGGACCAGCTGCCGGCCGAAGCGCTTTCCCAGGCTCTGCAGTCTATCGGCGTGACAATCTCGCCGCAGCAGATCATGGCGGAAAGGATGGCGCTCAAAGGCAAGGCACCGGTTCCGGCCATCGCCGCGCCTCAGCAGATGCCGCAGGCTCCGCAGGGGATGCCTGCCGGACTGCCGCCTAACATTCCAATGAATCAGTAAGCATGATACGGGACACTCGACCCGGCTAATGTCGTTAAACCAGCCGCCCGTATCTTCGGCCTAAGCAATGCCGTGAAACCGCTACATTTGCGTCCGGCGAACGACGTTAAACCGCAATAGGAGGACATTTATGTTTGACAAAGACGAAGACAACCAGCAGATGACCAATGCAGCCGATTTCGGATTTACTGAGGACGACCTCAAGGGCTTTGTCCAGGAACCGAAGCAAGGGGAAGCCTCTGTAGGGGAACCGAAGGCAGAACCTCAGCAGGCCGCCCCGCAGAACCCAGAACCGGCTGCAGACGATGAACCGAAGCCGCAGGCAGAACCACCGGCCCAACCGTCCGACGACCAGAACGTCGATAAACCTCAGGATGGTGCTGATGGCCATGGGGACCTGGGCAAGGCGCTGGCTGAAGAAAGAGCCCGTCGCAAGGCGATTGGCGATGAGCTGAACCAGCTCAAGTCTCAGCTCACACAGATGAGGCAGGCGCAGACGCAGGCACAGGCGCCGGCAGTTCCTCCGAAGACCAGGCAGGAGATTCTCGCCTATGCGAAACAGGAAGCGGCCCACCGCATGAACCTGTCGCAGAAAGACATTGAGGATCTCATGTTTACTGAGCCCGCCAAGTACGAGGATTTCGTCCGTCAGCAGGGAGCCATTGCATGGGAGCAGGAAGAGCAGGTCAAGCATGCCATGCAGCTCAGACAGCAGAACGTGAATTTCGTCCAGGCCAATCTCGCCAACCTTCCGAACATCCAGGCGATTTATCAGAAGGGAAACGAGATGCTGAACGACATGAAGCGTGGTGAAGCCCGTGAAATTGATGAAGCCTACAGCCGTGTAGATAACGGCGTGGGCACGGAGAAAGATTTCAAGGTGCTCCTCTCCTTCCGAGACAAGATTATCGCGGCAATGCAGGGAGCTCCCGCCGCTGCAGGTGCTCCATCTCCGGCCCCTGCTCCGCAGGCATCCAACCCGCTGACACAGGCGGCAGGACTGCCTAAAGCGGCGGCCCTCACCGGCGCTAATCCGGCGCAGCCCAAACTGTCTAATGAGGACATTCTCCGGGCTGTGCGTGAAGGCCATGAAAAGGACCTGCCCAAGGACATCCAGCGTGCTATTGATGAATACTGTGGTTAAACAAGAAAGGAATTAAACTATCATGGCTAAAGAATTTGCAATACCTTCCGCCCTGGTGCCGAAGGTATGGGCGGCAAAAGTTTGGAGAGAAGGCAATAAAGCCTCCTATTTTGATAAATTCACCTCCACCGACGGCTCCAAGCCGATTCAGACCAATAAGGACCTGAAACGTGCGAAAGGCGACAAGGTGACTTTTGGCATCGCCATGAATCTCACCGGCGACGGCGTGACCGGCAACAATGCACTGGTGAATAACGAAGATACCCTCACCATGTACGATTTTTCCGTCACCACCGAACAGGTGAGAAACGCAGTGGCTCGTTATGTGGGCGATGACAATAAGTCTCCCTACGAAAACCTGCCGCTCATTAAATCTGCACTGGTGCAGTGGCTGGCTGACTGGAAGGATGATACCCTCATCGCCAAGCTGACCGCTTCCCCGACTACAGGCGAAGTGATGGGCACTGAAGCCTCCATCACTGCGGACAATAAGCTGACCTGTGCGATGATTTCCACCGCCAAGCGCAAGGCTATGCTGCACGCTCCGAAGGTGAAGCCGATTAAAATCGAAGGCCAGGATAAATACATCATGTTAATCGGACCCTATGCGGCTCGTGACCTCAAGACCGACACCGCATGGCTGGAAGCGCAGGAACATGCAGGCATCCGCGGCTCCAATAACCCGATTTTCACCGGTGCCCTGGGCGAATACGACGGCGTAGTCCTCTACGAATACGAAAGAGTATCCACCACCAAGACCGGTGCCTCCAGTGCCAATGTGGTGCATAACCTTCTCCTGGGCCAGCAGGCGGCCTGCTATGCGGTCACCCGTGAACCGGATGCCATCAAACAGGTGGACGACTATGGCAACCGCGAAGGCAACGGCATTTCCTTCAATGCCGGCATTGAAAAGGTTGTTTTCAACGGCAATGACTACGGCGTAATCCAGGTTATGACCGGCGGCGCTGCAGACTGATTTTCATTAATTTCATATAGTTTCGACGTTGAGGGAGTGGCGATTCGCCTCTCCCTTTTCGTTTGAAACGAAATTGCAACGGAAGGAGGCGGGAACATGACCATCAAACAGTTAATCAACCGGGCCTACATGCAGGTGGGAGACACTTCCCACGTCAACTACACGCCTTTCCAGTTTCTTGAATACTACAACGAGGGCAACCAGCTCCTCTGTCATCTCATCACCAAGTACATGCCGGATGAGGCAGTGGATGATTCGTACAAGGAAATAGATGACGAGAGCGGATGGGACAATTTCGAGAAGACCATGCTTGTGCATTACATGGTTACCAGAATCATGAACCTGGATATGGCGGCCCTGCTGCAGGAATGGGAGAACTGGATAGCCGAAAAAGCCCGCTCTGAAGGAGGTTCCAATGTAGTGATAGCAAGGGGGTACTGGGATTATGACGGTGAACGAACTGATTACCACCATCAACCTTGATACGAATGAAATCCTGGATGATGAGGCGGAATATATCCCGTATATCAATACAGCAATTGATACGCTCTCTATGATTTTGGCGCCCATGCATGATCCCGAGGTGACTGCCTGCCGGGATGTAGCCAACAATGACGCAATTCCCACCAATTTCCTCCAGTTCATGCCGGTTTCCGGCTATCCCATCACAATGAAGAACGGAACGTTCCAAACGTACGACGAAAAGACGGTGTCGGACGTGTACTATGCCATCAAGAAGCCGCACATTGCCAGCATGGACGATGCGGTGCCTTTTTCTGAGATGTACACTTTCGCCCTGGTGCAGATTGTCTCCTACCTGGTTAAAAAGAAATCCCTCATGATTGATTTCGCCAATGCGGATAATGCATTCATCCAGCAGCTGACGGAAGCCATCAAGGGAGCAAGGGCAAGGTGAGGACATGGCACAGGTATTCCAGACCGCCAGCACGCAGGGGTTCCCCCTGGGCATCGACTGGAGCAAACCGGCCGAGGCGGTAGACATCAGGGCTCTGGTACAGGCCCATAACTGTGAGTATTCCGGCACTGACGGCGCTCTGCAGACGGTGCCGGGCATCCACATCCTATATACGGCGGATAAAGACATCACCTCCATCTACTACGACGTGAACAGAAAATGCTGGTATTTCACCAGTGATGGAAAGATGTACAAAACGGAGGACTGGAAGAGCGCCACGGAGCTGGGAGATCTTACCGGAACGGACCGCCCGAGGTACTGCACTTTCGGCGGCGACGTCCTTGTCGCTTCCGGCGGCAAGCTGCAGGCCATAAGCGGGGCAGGAGATACGCTTTCGACTGTTTCCGGCTCGCCGGATGCCTGCAATTTTGTAAGCTCAAATTCCGGTTCTGTGATAACGGCGTCCACTTCTGACCACCGGCTGCACTGGAGCGCCATCGGCGACTACACCAGCTGGACAAGTGACAGCAATAACAGTGCTTCGGCGCAGTACGTAGACGTGGGCTACAAAGACCAGGGCTGCATTATCTCCGTTTCCTTCCTGTCCAAGGCCATCATTGTCTACAAAGAGTACGGCAGGGCCTACCAGGTTGTGGGAAATCCGCACAGCGGCACGCTTGCCGTCTATCCGCTGTCGGAGACGGCGTACTGCGCCGGCTCTTCTGTTTCGCTGAATGACCATTCCTACTACATCGGAGATGCGGGGCTTATGTCCTTCATGCCGACAAATACCTACGCGGACATCCAGCCGGAGGAAACGGGGCTCAACATCAACGCCCAGCTCATCCGCATCACGGACAAGACGGCGGCCATGTGGTACGTGCCCACAAGAAAGCAGATGTGGGTTCTGCCGTCGGAGAAGTCGGAGTACATTTTCATCTACCACTACCTGCCGAGGTATGCCGACGGGCGAGGCGTGTTCACCACCCGGACGCTCTCCCATGCTCTCCACGACGTGGAGAACCTTGACCATGATGTGTACATTGCCTACGGCAATAAGATAGGCATCCTTGACGAGGCTATTGACACGGACGACGGGAAGCAGATAGAGACGGCAGTCACGTCGGGGAACCTTCTGGCAGAAAAACTCTTTATACTGCTGATGAATTACACATTCGTCACGTCTAACAAGATAGCAGGCTACGGCACGGTGGAAATCTCCAATAAGAAAGCCAAGGCGCTGCAGTTAAAGGTTTCGGAAAAGAGGCTCTATGACGACACGGGGCCGCTTTATGATGCCAACACGGCGCTGGCGAATGAATCGTTTACGAAACTGCTTAAGATTGGCGGCGGGCCGAACCGGTCACTGCAGATTAAAATCTACATCGCCAAGGGCTCCGTGGCCATACGGCAGTTTGATTACACCTATTCGGAGGTTTAACACTCATGAATTACGCAGAAACGTACCCCTTGAACGTAACGCCCCAGGGGGATTCTACCCGCTCTGCCGTGGAGAAGAACCGAAAGGAAATCCTCTCCCTGGTGGCGGCGCTGAATGCCCAGCCAAGCGGGGCGGTCGGAGGAAGCCGCCAGCGGGTGCTGTCGGCGGCAATGCTGTCAGGGGCATGGAATTTCCTTTTCTCCGACGGCCTGGCGGTGATTATCAACGGCTCTGTGACGCCTGTCATTATGAGCTTCGCCGACGGCTGCGGGGAAAGCGGAAACATCGATTACATCGGCGTGGTGCGGGACAAGCTTTCCGCATGGCAGCTCCCTGCCAATAACACCAGCTATCTTTACATCGAACGCTCTGACGCAGGGGCTCTGACCTACGGCTCTACGACCATCGCGCCGGTGGAGCAGGACAGTACGCCATCCGCCGGAACCAATGACGCCGGCCTGTGCTGGTTCTCCACGCTTGAATCCAAGATGTATGTATGGACCGGCTCCGCCTGGCAGCATAAGGTTCGGCTCTTCGTGGGCACTGCCAAAACGGACGGCTCCACGGTGAATAGCATTACTTACAAGGAATACCCTCAGGAGCTGGCACCCTCTCTTCAACAGAAGCTGAAGGAAATCGAAGCAGAGGCCACGAAGAATGAAAACTGCATTTCAGCCATTAAAATCGGCGATGTGACAGTGACGGCCAACGGCCACCAGGACACCTTCACCATCACGGCGGAGGGGCTTATTGCTCTCTCTGCAGATTCAAATACAAGGACCATCAAGCTCTCTACTCCAGACCTCTCCAAAGTGTACGCCCAGGCCAAGCTGGACGCCCATCCGGTGGGCTCCATCTACGAATCCACGGACAGCACTTCCCCGGCCACGCTCTTCGGCGGTACGTGGGAGGCCATGGATGCGGGCCGCGTGCTGGTGGCACAGGGCAAGGCGTCAACAGGGACCAACTTCAATGCAGGGGCTACTGGCGGAGAGGAAACGCACACACTCACCACGAGTGAATTGCCGGTGACGAATGTAACCGTTTCGGGGACTACCAACGCAGCAGGCAATCATAGACATTCAATTTCTACAATGTCAAATGAATCTTCAGAAAGCAATCCACAACCCGCTTATGGCGACGGGAGTTCAAAAACAGGGTATACGAATTACGATGGGAATCATGTTCATTTGTTTACAGGCTCAGGGACCTTTGGCGGGGGTGAATCGCACAATAACCTCCCGCCATACACGGTAGTTTATCGCTGGCGGAGAACAGCTTAAGCAACTCTTTTCCAACGGAATATGACTTCATAAGGCTGCATATTATTATGCGAATCATGCCCGCCTGCGGTGGCGGTTGTGCCCGAAAAAGTATGCGTATGGTTCCCGCTCCCCGGTGTTGTAAAGGTTTGCGATGTACTGGAATCTGAATCATGTACGTGATTAGATCCGCCGTGCGAACCGGAAAGAGGGAACGTGTGTGTATGCCATCCGGATTCGCTGGTTGTCCCTGAGAAGTCATGATTGTGAGCAGGTATTTCACTCGTGGTTATTCAAATAAGGAGTGACAAATGAACATTGATATTTTCAACAGTATTTCTCAGACGGTCGCCAGGCTGACAGACCAATGGGCCTTTAAGCTGGCGGCGTCATGGATTATCGGGATAGAGCTCCATCTGGGGCTCTTTTCCATTTTCGCCATTCTTGTGATGCTTGACCTTTTCACAAGGTGGATAGCTATCTCTTACAAGCGCCTTGACGGCGCAGGCCTTCCGGATGACCTCTACAGCTCCATCAAAGGCATCCCGGAGGCCCACAGGGAGGGGCTTATTTCTTCCTGCGTCATGAGGCGCCAGTTTTGGAGCAAGATGGTCACCTACATGATTCTGGTGATGGCGGCGCTCCTGGTGGACAACGACCTCATGCTGCTGGGCAGGAGTGCCATAGCCACCACGCTGATTATCACCTATCTCTCCATGACGGAGCTCTTGAGCATGGTGGAGAATCTCGATGAGGCCGGCGTTTCGGCCCTTCATCAGTTGACTGAAATCTTGAGAGGACGGCGGGGAAGATGAAACTAGATTCACTGCATGACATGGTGAGGGACTACGCAAGGCGCACCGGCGAAAGGGTGAACCTTGACGGCTTTTTCTGGGATGATAAGAAGGGAGGATTCCATGACGGATACAACGAATATTTTAAATACTTCCCTCATGTGGGATTTGTCTTCTGGTCCATCGTGGAACATGCCGGAAAGCGGTATTTCTCTATTAACCAGACCTATGGGAAATTCCATGAGATGTGCCCTTACATGAGGGAGGTAATGCACCTGAACGGCCTCACGGAAATCATCACGAGGACCACCAGGCCGCCCAAGGTGCACGAGCGCCGGTGGGGCATGAAGCACCTGAAGGAACTTGACTACACCTTTCAGGGGCGCCGCTACCACGTCATGCTCAGTGATATCACCCATCTGAACTAATGAAAGGAGAATTCATCATGCTGAAATTTGATTTACAGCTTTTCGGAGGCGGCGGGAAGAAGTCAAAGGTGGTAAGCACCTCCGCCAAGGTGCCGGAGGCATCCAGCGAGGAAAAGCAGGCGCTTTCCAACGAAATGGACTGGCTCTCCAATGCCATGGGCGTATCCCAAAACCTCATGAACCTGGCGAACGGGCAGATTAACAACAACCAGGTGACGCCGGATTATAACAGCCTCCTGCAGAGCGCCCTTTCCGGCACCCAGCAGGCAGGGCAGACGGTTTCCGGCCTACTTCCGCAGGTGCAAAGCGGCGTGACCGGCGCCAATGATGCCAACAACGGCTACATCAACGGCATCGGCAATGCCATGGATACCTACCAGGAAGGGAACAAGTCTTTGGATAGCGATTACCAGAAGGCTCTGGCAAACAATGCGGACACCATGAGCGGCCTTCTCTCCGGAGAGCTCCCCTCTGCCTACGCCCAGAACCGGCAGAAGGCTCTGCAGTCTGACCTGGATTCCACCATGGGGAGCACTCTTTCTTCCCTGGCTGACAGGGGAATCATCAATTCCTCCGTGGCAGGGCAGGCCATGAATGACATTTCCAAGAACGCCGCCAACTCCCTGGCATCCAGCTACACCAATGACATGAACACGGCGTCAGGCCTTGCGAATAATGCCTACAACAACCAGCTGAATGGCCTTAATGGCAGGGCAGGCCTTCTCTCCGGCCTCTACTCCGGCCAGCTTTCCGGCATCGGCCAGCAGGCAGGACTTACCGGAAATAATGTTTCCAACATCCTCAATGGGGCCAATGCCCAGGGAAGCCTGGCAGGCCAGCAGGCTAATCTTGCCAACCAGCCAATCGATACGGCGGCGGCTGCCCAGAGCAATGCGGCATCTACTCCCCTCAATTACTTCAATGCGGCCGTGGGACTGCAGAGCCCGAACCTCAATCTCTATAACAGCATGAGCGGCCACCGGTACGCAGCCGCCACCCCGGGGCAGACCTACGTCAAACAGGGAAGCGGCGGATGGTTCGGAAACCTTCTGGGCACGGCGGCCAACGCTGCAGCAGCCTACTACGCCTGCTTCCCGGCAGGCACATTGGTGGCCACGGGGTATGAAGACGTGTCCATCGAAAAGATGAGGGAAGGCGATACCGTGGTCATCCAGGGCGGCCATCTGGCCCATGTAAAGAAAGTGCATGACATGGGCGACCAGGTGACCTACAACGTGGAGACGGTGCCAAGCATCGACGGCACAATCAGGAAGGTAACCACTACGGCCACCGAAGTGTTCCTCACGCCGGAAGGCAGAAAACCGCTCTCCGCATTGAAGGCAGGCATGAAGGTATGGACCGTGGACAGCTTCCGCAGACTGGCCCACGTGACAAAGAACAGGGCGGCTGAAAGGGTGTATGAACTGGAACTTGATGATGACAGCGCCCTCTTCTACGCTAACGGATTCGCTGTCGAACCGCTGACCGCCAAGGATAAGGCGGCCAACGGGAAGGCTGATGGAAAGGAGGAGAAATAATATGGCAGTTGCTTATATTCCTGCAGATAACATGGGTGTCTGGCAGTCTCTGGGGAATGCCCTGGGGACTTACCTGGGAAAGCGGGCTTCCGACATCCAGAATACCCATGAGGCGAAGGAATACGCTAATGCATGGTTCCCGAACCTCACCGGCTCCCAGCCCCAGGAGGCCAAGACCATGGCGGACTATCTTCCCCAGGATACAACGCCGACGCTTCCCCGCCTTTCCGGCGGCGGGCTTTTAGGAAATGCTTTCTCCGGAGTGCAGAGTGCCATGCCTTCCATCACGGCCAACGCCCAGCCCATTACCGGCACCACCACCAGCGGCGGCACGGTTCCCACCGGCATTCTTAGCGGCGTTTTCGGGAATGTCCAGAATGACATTCAAAACGGCGCAGGAGCGTCGGCAGGAAACGGGGGTGCAACTATACCCCCTGCCCTTGCAAACGCCGCACAGAGCTATATGGCCCAGCCCAATTTCAATTCTGCGTCCCAGGAGCAGGCGCCTTCTAACGGAGAACAGGGAGGAAACGATCTCCCCTCTGCCCCCGACCGGCAGGCCATCCGTCAGAAGAACATGGCAGACAACGGCGTCACCTACCGGGACCTCTACGTCTCCACTGTGAAAGCCGGGTACTCCCCGGAAGAAGCGAGGGCCATGACACTGGACAGGGTAAAGCAGGATGAGGACAGCGCCTACAACGCCCAGCGCAACAAGTACGTTTCCAAGGTGTTGAACCCCATGAAAGAGCAGATTCTGAACGCCCTCGTCTTCACGAAGGACAATGACGGCAACACCGTGGTTGATACCTACCACCCTTCCAAGCTGCAGAGCCTCATTCCGGCCATCAACCGCTACAACGAAATGGCGTCCAACGCAGGGTTACAGGGGCTTGACCTGAACAGCCTGAACAGCATTTCGAAGCTGACCAAGCCGGATTATAAGTATATGCAAGGGAAGAACGGCCATATCGTGCGCATTAATGGGGATAGCGGAGCCGTCTCCGACGCCGGAGATTTCTCTGATCCGCGAGACCAGTACATCAGAACGACTGCAGGATTCTGGGATGTGAAGAACAGAAAATTCATCACAGACCCTGCCACCATGAAGAAAATTGATATTGACCAGCAGAGAGCCAACGCACAGGACAGGGTGGCCAACTCCAACATCGCCATGAACAACTACAGAATGACAAATCCTTCAGGAGGCGGCACCAGCGGCCTTACTTCTCAGCAGATTTCTTCTCTGCGCCAGCTGCACATTAGATGGGTGAAGGACAATCCTGACAAGGATGAATCTGACAGCCCATACTACTCTCCCCTCATGAGCGCGCTGCCTGCTATGGGCGGTGGATCTTCTGGCGGCCAGCAGGACCCGGTGGACGCCAGAATCGCTGCGCTCCGGCCGCAGGGGTGGGCACCGGCGAACGT
>ERZ1023639.279-NODE-279-length-18978-cov-10.058553_pt1 | contig 18978 bp, 15 predicted proteins | sample MGYA00380334_ERZ1023639 | MGnify/ENA primary metagenome ERZ1023639 (study PRJEB33179, sample SAMN07448971) | human gut metagenome | biome: Human-gut; feature: Human associated habitat; material: Faeces | host: Homo sapiens | place: India: Bhopal | collected...
ATCGGTTAGCTGTTCACATAATTTGAGGAAAAAGGTAAGCAAAATCAGAAAGCGGTAAGCGGACAGCGGATGGCTGTACTCCACTCCGTATGAGCAAAAAGGAAGACAATGGAATATAAATCCCGTCAATACTTGCAGCGCTATGGAATGAGATGGGGCGGCATAACAAAAACCGGTTAGCTGTTCACATAATTTGAGGAAAACGGTAATCAAAAATCGGAAAGCGGTAAGCGGACAGCGGATAGCTGTATTCCACTCCGCATGAGTAGAAAGGAAAACACGACTATGACTATCATCATCACCGGCGGCGCCGGATTTATTGGTTCTAATTTTATTTTTTACATGATGAAGAAGTATCCGGACTATCGTATCATCTGCCTGGACAAGCTGACTTATGCGGGGAATCTGTCTACCCTGGCACCCGTCATGGATAAGCCGAATTTCCGCTTTGTAAAAATGGATATCTGCGACAGGGATGCGGTGTATGGACTCTTTGAAGAAGAACATCCGGGTGTGGTGGTGAATTTTGCGGCGGAATCCCATGTGGATCGGTCCATCTTGAATCCGGAAATCTTTCTGGAGACAAATATCATCGGGACATCGGTCCTCATGGACGCCTGCCGGAAATATGGCATAGGTCGGTATCACCAGGTCTCTACGGATGAGGAGTATGGGGACCTGCCGTTGGACAGACCGGACCTTTTCTTCACGGAAAAAACACCGCTCCATACCAGCTCTCCCTACAGCAGCTCCAAGGCAGGGGCGGATCTCCTGGTGGGGGCATACCATCGGACCTATGGCCTACCGGCCACGATTTCCCGTTGTAGCAACAACTACGGGCCCTACCAGTTTCCGGAAAAACTCATTCCTCTCATGATGATGAATGCTCTGGAGGATAAGCCCCTTCCGGTATATGGGGATGGAAAGAACGTGAGGGACTGGCTCTATGTGGAGGACCACTGTAAGGCTATCGACCTGATTATTCATAAAGGCACCGTAGGTGAAATCTACAATATCGGCGGCCATAACGAAATGGCGAATATTGATATTGTAAAACTCATCCTCAAAGAGCTGGGCAAGCCGGAGAGCCTTATTACCTATGTGAAGGATAGAAAAGGTCACGACCGCAGATACGCCATTGATCCCGCAAAGATTCATAAAGAACTGGGCTGGCTGCCGGAGACGAAATTTGCTGATGGCATCAAGAAGACAATCCGCTGGTACCTGGATAACAAGCCCTGGTGGCAGGAAATCGTGAGCGGAGAGTATCAGAATTACTATAAGAAAATGTATGAGTGTAGTATTTAATATTTTACTGAAAGGAATGCCGACGTGAGAAAGAAAACTATATTAAAAAATATTTCATATTCTTTTTTTGCTAATGGTATTTCTCTGTTAATATCCGTTTTTATGGTCTTGATAGTTCCTAAGTTTATTTCTGTATATGACTATGGAATTTGGCAGTTATTTCTATTTTACTTTACCTATTTGGGGTTTTTCCCTTTCGGATTAGTAGATGGAATATATCTTCGATTTGCGGGGAAAAAATTTGGAGAATTAGATACCAAATTATTTGCAGGCCAATACTATTTTCTCTTAACATGGTTGATTTTTATTTCAGTTCTACTTCTTATGTTGGTAAATGAATTTATTAGTGATTCCGTAAAAAAAATGGTGCTTATCTGCTGTATTTTATTGATACCTGCAGTTAATTTTCACAATCTATCCAGTTTTATAATGCAAATCACTAATCGAATAAAAAATTATGCTGAATTAGTATTATTGGAACGAATATCTCTTGCTAGTGTAGTCTTTTTATTCATAACTTTAGGATATCGACACTTTATCAATATGTATTATGCGAAGGCTATATCAATCTTGTTAGTGTGCGGTACAGAGATTTATCTTTGCAGACGTTTATTAAAACCCGATTTTTATCCGCTAAAAGAAATATTAGTTGAGGTTAAAGAAAGTTGCACAGTAGGGATTAAGTTGCTTTTTGCCAATGTTGCCAGTATGTTAATCATAGGTATAATTAGATTTGGTATATCTGAAGGTTGGGATGTTGCAACTTTTGGCAAAGTCTCTTTGACACTTAGTATATCTAGCTTTTTGATGGTTTGTATTGACTCAATTAGTGTTGTTTTTTTTCCTATTTTAAAACATATTGAATTAAGTAAATTACCAGATTTATATAGAAAACTTAGAACAGGTATTGATTTTGTGGGATTTACATTTCTTTTGGGATATTACCCGGCATATTTAATTCTCTGTCTGTGGTTACCACAATATAAAGATAGCTTGGCTTATATGGCAATTTTATTCCCAATATGCATTTTTGAATGCAAAATTAGCCTTTTAATAAATACCTATCTTAAGAGTCTACGAAAAGAGTATCAAATTTTTAAAATTAATCTTTCTAGCTTGGTAATTAGTGGAATAATTACGTATTTAGTGGTTAACTTTATTCATAATCTCACCACTGCAGTTATTTCTATCACCGTTATTTATGCACTTAGATGCATTATATCGGAATTGTCTATTTCTAAGATTTTGGGTTTGAATCTGACAAACGGAATATTAATGGATATTTTTATGGTATCCTCATTTATGATTTTAGGTTCTCTGCTTCGGAATCTCTGGGGAATGTTAATTTATACCGTTATATGGATGCTTTATCTTTATATTAGCAAAGAAAAGATATTGGATTTTTATCATTTGATCAGAGAATAGCTATTATAAGGTGGAAAAATGAAAGTCTTAATTACAGGAGTCAATGGTCAACTTGGTTATGATGTTATGAATGAACTCGCAAAACGAAATATAGGAGCTTTGGGATGTGGGAGAACTCCAACTTACAAAGGAACTTGCAGAGGAGAACCTGTTGAAACCATGGCATATCGTCAGTTGGACATTACAGACAAGAGGCAGGTTTTTGAAACAATACGGGAATATCATCCTGGCGCGGTAATTCATTGTGCTGCCTGGACTGCCGTGGATGCGGCAGAAGAACCGGAAAATATTCCAAGGGTTCTGTCTACTAATGTAGATGGTACAAAGTATATTGCCGAGGCCTGCAAAGATATTGATGCCAAGATGATTTACCTTAGTACGGACTATGTTTTTGATGGTCAGGGAACGAGACCATGGAAACCGGATGACAAGAATTATAAACCACTAAGTGTGTATGGACAGACCAAATTAGAAGGGGAACTGGTCGTGGCTAAGACACTTAGTAAATATTTCATTGTTCGTATTGCCTGGGTTTTTGGAACAAATGGAAATAACTTTGTAAAAACCATGCTGAAAATAGGAAGAACCCATGATACATTGCGCGTGGTGAATGATCAGGTTGGGACGCCCACCTATACTTATGATCTGGCTCGACTGTTAGTAGATATAGTGGAGACAGATAAATATGGATATTACCATGCGACTAACGAAGGTGGATATATTTCCTGGTATGACTTTGCCTGTGAGATTTTTCAACAGGCGGGATACAATACGAAGGTTATTCCTGTAACTACGGCGGAATATGGTTTGAACAAAGCAAAGCGCCCATTTAATTCTCGGATGGATAAGAGTAAACTGTTGGAAAATGGCTTCAAACCGCTTCCAGATTGGAAAGATGCACTGAAGCGATACCTGGTTGAGATTAGAAGATAATCGAAAAAGGAGCAAACTATGGGACAAATCCAAGTAACAAAAAATGTGGGAGATATTGAAGGGCTCTGTATAATTGAACCTGCTGTTCATGGAGATGAACGGGGATATTTTATGGAAACATATAATCAGAGAGATATGGAGGAAGCGGGTTTTCATATCAATTTTGTCCAGGATAACCAGAGTTTGAGTACTAAAGGTGTTCTTCGTGGACTTCATTTCCAGAAGGATTATCCTCAGTGCAAGTTGGTTAGGGTTGTTAGGGGCAGCGTCTTTGATGTGGCCGTGGATCTGCGGGCCGACTCCCCAACCTATGGCAAGTGGCATGGGGTGGAGCTGACAGAAGAAAATAAGAAGCAGTTCCTCATTCCCGAAGGCTTTGCCCATGGCTTTCTGGTCCTTTCCGATGTGGCAGAATTCTGCTACAAGGTGAATGACTTCTGGCATCCCAATGACGAGGGGGGAATGGCCTGGAATGATCCGGAAATCGGCATCCAGTGGCCCCATGTAAAAGGCACTTATCAAGGCAGCTGCTCAGCAGAAGGCTATACCATGGATGATGGCACCCCGCTGAACCTCAGTGATAAAGACCAGAAATGGCTGGGGCTGAAGGATACGTTTAAGTTTTGAAGGAAATTTTAAAATATTAACATTAATGAAAAAATCGTAGTAATGCCGTTAGGTTTTACATGATAGATTTTTCTTTTTTGATTTTCAAAAGAAAATATTAGCCTGGATGTTCTAAGTTTAAAAGAGTACAGTTGTGTTAATTTCTATGGAGTAGGCTTTATGGGAAACATGGATTTTTATAATATTCCTATTTTCATCATTTCTTATAATCGAAAAGAAACCCTGAAACTATGTATTGAAAGATTCCAAAAAGATGGATACAAAAACCTGATTATATTGGATAATGCGTCTACTGACGAAGCAACATTAGCGTATTTAAAAGATTTATCATATAAAGTGGTCTTTTTTAAAAAGAATTATGGACATCATGTTCTGTGGGATTGCGGACTTTTTGATGATATTATCAAAAGTGAATATTATGTTTTAACTGATCCAGATGTTCTTCCCATAGAAGAGTGTCCATCTGATTATGTGGAACAGTTTTATCGTATATTGGAGCAACATCCGGAAAAGACAAAGGTTGGGTTTGCATTAAAACTTGATGATTTGCCTGAGAATTATAAATATAAGTACGATATTATACGGTTCGAGTCGTTTTATTGGGAGAAGAGAATGAAATATCAATTTCCTATTTATGATGCACCTATAGATACTACTTTTGCCCTTTATAAACCGGGGGGGTAGCAATCAAAGATAATTTTTATAATGGTATCAGGACCGGGTATCCATACATAGCCAGACATTTGGGATGGTATGTGAATAATTTTTCACAAGCGGATTATTATTCCCATTCAGTCTCCCAGATATCTACCAGTTTATCTGATGAGGCTATGAATGGTTTCAGGTGCAGTGTGATTGGGCAATTGGCCATAAAACAGAAGAAAAGTCTGTACGAGGTTATGAGGCTGATTTATTCACCTAAATTCATAAGGATGCACGCTAACTGGAAATCTATCATAATAACTATTGTTTATTTGCTGGCGAAGAAGATAGCTGTGACCTTGAGACTGAAGTAAGCCATTTCTTCCTCAGCGAAGGAAATGGTTGTGTGGCTATGCTTCCCTTAGTAAGTGTTGTTATTCCATATTACAATGATGGAAAATATATTCATGAAACATTAGAATCTATACAGCATCAAACATATAAGAATGTGGAAATTATTTTGGTAGATGATGGTTCTACAGAAAAAGAGAGCATTCGCGTATTTGATGATTTGAAAAAGTTAGGATTTCAAACATACAGACAGGAAAATGCAGGTCCATCTGCTGCCAGAAATTTGGCAATTTCTCATTCAAAGGGGAAATATATTCTTCCCGTAGATGCAGATGATAAAATCAGACCAGCATATATAGAAAAAGCTGTACAATATATGGAGAATCATGCTCAATGTGGTATTGTATACTGTAAGGCTATATTTTTTGGAGCAAGAAATGGTTTATGGGATTTGCCGCAATACTCCATAAAACAAATGCTTCTTAACAATTGTATATTTGTTTCAGCATTATTTAAAAGGACTGATTGGGAAACTGTTCATGGATATGATTCAAATATGAAATATGGCCTCGAAGACTATGAATTTTGGCTATCTATTCTTGAGCTGGGGCATGATGTGTATTGTATACCGGAGACATTATTTTTATATAGAATAAAAAACATTTCTCGTTCTACAAGGTTTGAAGAAAATAGAGATAGGTATATAAGTACCTATGATTATATATTAAAAAAACATAAGGAACTATATGCTCCACATTGGATGGATGTAATTTCACTAATGAGAAAAGAAAATGCCAAGTTGGAGAATAAATACATTAGATTTGTAAATAGGATTCCCTTTTATGGATGGCTCAAAGGACTAGACAATAAAAAGAAACAAAGGCTGAAAAAATTTCTTGGTTTAGGGTAATATATTCATTTCGACTGATGAACTTGTCAATGGACAATGGTTGTTTAAATGGAGAACCAAGATGGATTATACCTTCACTGTGCAGCTGTTGGTCTTAGTAACCAGCTTGGCATCAAGAGATGTATTATAATGGCTCCCAGGCAGCATAAGGCCTGGTGAGGCCTTATGCCGTAGGCCCAACGGAGCAGAAATTGCAATATAGTCACATAAAAACTCCCCATGGTGAAGGGGAGTTTTTATGTTCTTAGTTTTCAAACCGCTGGAACCGGTAGATGGTCTTCTTTTTGGGCTTGTTTTCACAGGTAACGTAGATGGTGTATTCCTTCTGATAGAGCGGATTGACTTCATGGGCCATAAGGTCGGGAATTTTTTCTTTATCGAATTTGACGGTGCTGATGGTGCCGTCTTTTTGCTTAATACGGAAAAAGGATTTTTCCATGCTGAGGGTGGTGATAGTGCCGGTGAAGCGCCGGATTTGGCTGACCTGCTGGCGGCGCTCTACATAGTCCTTGAGTGCTTTGGCGATGGGGGCGGTGTCTTTGTGGAGGATGGTGAAGGTGCTGCGGGTGGGATGGCGGGTCCAGGTGATGTCCAGGGAAAGGTTGTCTTTGTCCATGTCTCTGTAGAGGGACTGCACTGATTCCAGAATTTCATCAGTATCATCAGCCAGGCGGGAGAGGTCGTCCCTGCAGCTCAGGGTGTACATGATGTTCAGGAGTCGGGTGCCGGATTTATATAGGATATTCACTTTTCTTTCTTCATCGCTTCCGTAGAAGAGAGAGTCCGGGTCGTTGAGGGCACCCAGCTGGACGTTGAAGGAGCCGGGGGTCATGGACAGGAGCTGGATTTCAGGGTTATAAAATTTCCTATGCCGGTTTCTGGCTTTTTTAGTGCAGCTTTCCATCTTGCTGATGATGTCTTCACCAATCAGGCGAATGGTCTCATCCAGGTTTCGTGTGAATTTGTTGAACGCGGTCAGGGGCATCATGCCGGAAGGAAGATCGGGGATAGTGAAATGGAGATTGATAATTTCTCCTTCCCTGATAATTTCTTTTTCAAGATCTGCAATGAGCTGTTTCTTTTTCTCATAGGCCTGCCGGTTGATGCTGTCAGCTACCTGCATGGTGAAGGTCACTTTTCCTTCCGGTGCATGGGTCGTGTAGTAGTCCAGCATTTTTTCTTCGATGGAAAGTTCCCGCTTCATTTCACTGAGCTGTTTCAGTTTGTCTTGTATCATCTTCGATAGTCCCTTCTGCGTTGCAAATAAAGTAGCCCCGGGGATGGTGGTCGCCGCCGAGACGGAAAAGATTTTCCATCATCTTCTTGAAACATAGGTTAATAAGGTAGGAGGGAGAGTTGGAGTCGTTCTCTTCTAAAAAAAGGTGAATGCTGCATCCCATATTCTGTCGTATGCATTCTGCCATGTGAGTAACGTCGGTTTCAGGATGCATGAATTTGGCGAGGGCTGCACGGGTATGTTCATCAGCATTGTTAAAGGCTTCAGGGGCGATGGCTAAACAGATTTCCGTACATTCCGGTTCCGGCTTATTGGAAATAAAGACGCCGCCAACCCAGACCTGAAAGCAGTCAGTGTGGAGAAGGTTTATAAATTCCCTGATAATACCGAGCATGACCCTGAAAAGCTGTGGGCGTGACTCTGATGGGAACATGCCTTCTACGAAATGCAGGCGGATATGGCATAGGCTGCCCTTGTGGGGGCCGGGCGGCGTGAGGTAGCCGTATTCATCGAAAACGGGCTGTGCAGGTTCGTCCATAGAATCTCCTCTTTTATTCCAGAAACATATGTTATTATTGTCTTTATTTTAACATATCGGGATGGAGATCGGGATCGGGATTGAGATCGGGGTGGCCGCCACATCGTCATTTCGACTGAAGCGAAGAGGAGAAATCTTCCGGCAGAATGGGGCTGGTGGCTGAGTGCGCCTGATGGCGCAGTCGGGGTCGGTATCAAAGATCGAGGAGCGGTAGAGAGGGCATTTTGAAAATTATAAATTGTAAATTGTAAATAGCCAATGAAAGTAGCGTCCTATAGGAATGTAGGGCGCCACTTTTATTGGCCGCCGTTTGGAGCTTACGATACTCAATGAGCGAAACAAGCCAAATCTGTAGTCGTCAGTGGTCGTATCGGAAGCGGAAAAAATACATTGCGATACAAGCCTATTAAGTTGTATTATATTGATGTGTTATTATCTTTGTTATATATGAGGAGATGCTGGTAAGCATCACTCGTAAATGATTTGATTTTTGTGGTAAATATTGATTGTAATTCTATGACGGGTGGATAAATCAATGAATTCATTAGACAACATTAATAATTTTAAAGAGAGCCGATTCTCTGTTATTTCGATTTTTGGGGCTATTTTCAGCTTAATTTTCGATAATATACCGAAGGCGTTGCAGCTTACTACCTTAAGTAGTGGGTATTCTTTGATGCTTTCCTGGTATTTTTTATTTGCATTGCTGTTAATCTTTCTATATACCATCTATAAACACGGATTTACAGCAAAGAGGGAAGAATTTGAATTTATACGCTATATTACGGTCTTGCTTATTGTACTTTTTATTAGTAATGTTTGGGGGCTTATCAGCTATCCTTACTATACAGAGCTTTTATCCGGACCCAGTAATCAGATTGGGAAGTTACCCGCAGTTTGGGCATTCTTGAACATTCATGGAATTTCTATCGAGCAGAAGCAATTAACAATGCTGTGGATTTGTGTACGCGCTTTCAAAATAATCATTTTTACCACTTTATATACCTTTGGATTTTCATTTATTTTATATCATTTTTTTAGGGAAAATACTAATTTTTATTATCATTTAGTTACGAAGGCAGTAATAGCAGGGATTGCATTTTTAAGTCTTTATTCGATTATTGAAATTCTGTATTTGGCGGGATCGGATAGTGCTACATACTTTCTTACGGTAATTAATCCTATGATTCATCCAATTGCAGTAGATCATGGATGGTGGCCGCCGCTTTTATGGAAAGGCCAGCTTCGCTCGCTATTTTCAGAGCCATCAAGGATGGGAAATTATCTTGCCTTTGCTATGCCGTTTTTATGGGGAAAGTATTTGCTGTCGACCAAAAGACCGATAGGAATTCTCATTCTTATTACGTTCTACACGTTTATGATTTTCTTGACAAAAGCCAGGACAGCAGTAGCTATGTACTGGGGAATATTATTTCTTTTGTTCCTTGGAATCTTTTATCTGCATGAGAAAAATTTGATTAAGAAGTTTTTATGCATTTGCGGTATTTCTCTTTTTTCATTGGCATTGTCGATTGGATTTATAAATATGTCTATGCAGAAGGGGGCGGACATTCAAAAAGTAACATTGTCTTCCTATATGGAAGACAATGTTGGTTCTTTGGGAAGTTCTACTAAAAGGAGTAATGGGGCCCGCTATGCTTTGATTCACGCGAATATTGTAACTGGCTTGGAGCATCCCATTTTGGGTGTTGGAAATGTTCTTGAGTCTTCCTATACGGTGCATAACTTTAATGATAGAGATTTGGCTGATTCTGAAGTCCATATGTGGGTTACACACTATGATGAGCAGGGACCGCTAAGATATGGACTTGATGCGATGAATGAGTATGTTTCCAAATTTGCGCAAAACGGATTATTGGGGTTACTGGTTTATGTGTTCCCTTTTATTTATGTATTCATTAGACTTTTGAAGATTTTACGGGTGACACGGGATAAAACCCAAATAAAGGTACTGATTACAATGATATCTTTAACGGGAAGCGCAGTTGCAGGGGGGAATGGGTCCTTGACATTGCTCTATGCATATTGGATTATTTTGGCTTTTTCTTATGCAGTTGTATATAGTTTCGATAATAAGGCGATAGAATATCATGAAACAGCGTAAGCTAGGAATTTTTCTCAGCTATTTGAATATTCTTCTCCAAGTGATTATAGGTTTTATCTACGTGCCCATTCTTCTTCATTTTATTGGTAAAGGCGAATATGGTCTATATCAGCTTATGGGCTCTTTGATTGCCTACTTCAGCATTATGGATTTTGGTCTTTCGGCAGCGGTCATCCGGTTCTATGCCAAGTATAAGGCTTTGAAAGACAGTATTGGCATGGAGAATATACTTGCTATTTCTGTTCGTGGATATGGCGCTGTCACCGTCTTGGCACTGGCCATTGGCTTTATCTGCTACGGCTTTCTTGACGTTATCTTTGCGGGAAGTATGACCGTATCAGAAGTGGATGAGGCAAAGCAGATTTTTCTCCTTTTGCTTTTGAATATTGTCATTACCTTATCTACCATGGTTTTTCGTTCTGTTATTAATGCACACGAGCGATTTTTCTTTTTAAAAGGGATGGAGACTATACAGCTGGTAATGCAGCCTGTCCTTGTGGTGCTGGTGCTGCAGCGTCATCCCAGTGCGTTTTCCGTAGCCGCTGTGCAGACTGTATTGAATCTGATGCTCAGCGGAGCAAGGGTTTATTATTGCTTCCATGACCTTCACGTGAAAATTCATTTTCATTACTGGAACCATGAGCTTTTCTCAGAGTTCAAGAAATTGGCCCTGAGCGTTTTTGCTGTGTCCCTGATTGACCAGGTCTTCTGGAAAACGAATCAGATTATCCTGGGAATTATCAGCGGGACAGCGGCGGTGGCGGTATACTCTATTGCATCCCTGATTTATATGAACTATATGGCCCTTTCTACAGCCATATCCGGCGTGTATCTTCCGCATGTTACCGGCATGGTGGCCAGGAAGGAGCCCATCAGCAACCTTTCTGAGCTCTTTATTCAGATTGGCAGATGGCAGTACTATCTTCTGGCACTGGTGGCAACGGGCTTTATTATTTTCGGAAAACAGTTTATTGCCTTATGGGCAGGGTCAGGGTTTGAAGACTCTTATATCATTACCCTTCTCATTATTCTTCCATTTACAGTAGATTTGATTCAAAACATAGGTCTTGCTATTATGCAGGCCATGAACCGTTATGACTTCCGCGCCCGTATTTATTTCCTGACGGGTGTAATGAACCTTATCCTGGCTATTCCACTGGGAATCAAATATGGCGGTGTTGGTTGTGCGGTGGCTACTGGTATTTCCATGATTGTGGGAAACGGATTTATCATGAACTGGTACTATGCAAAGGAAATCCATCTGGCCATCGCTTCCTTCTGGAGACAGATAGGCAGAATATCTCTGGTTACAGGTGTATGTCTTGTGATAGGATATGTTGCCAATGTGTACCTTTTGCCTCAGGGGGGAATAGGGCCTTTCGTTCTGAAGGCAGTAATGTATACAATCCTTTATATGGTAATGATATATACCTTTGCCATGAATCGGATGGAACGAGAAAAAATCCAGGATGTTTTGAGAAAATTACACATTCGATAAGCTTGAGCTTGGTTGGGCAGGAAATAGTGTCATGGTTTTATAAACAGATTTCAGATAGGCAGTGCGTCTTGCATCGTATAATTTGCTTATGGCAGGCTACATGATGAGGGAAATTTCTCAGCTTTGCTAGAAATGACGGGTGTTGTAAGGTACTGTGTAATTTAAGTAGGTGGTAGTAATGAAGGTCATCTGTTATCGTAATACGAAAATTACGTTACCTAACTGGATTCCGAATAGCCGGTTAAATGAAGAGTGCCCGTTGGGATTTGCTTATGAAAATGGAGATTTCTATGTTCATATGTATGGTAGAGGAGAAGGTTTGTACACTATTTCCCCGGGGCTAACTGTAACAGAAGGGAAAAAAGAGGAAACTTCATTGACACAGTGGGTGGTCAATCGATTCGGCGCGAAAGATATTCAGCCCATGTACGAAGATGTTGGAGTTGCACATCCTTCCATCTGGAGGCCGGGACTATATACATATGATGAACTGCAGCAGGGACTCAAATACACATCTTTTGAAAAAGAAGATGAAGATCAGGCATTATTTCTGCTTTTTCAAAAACTTATTGACATATTTTCGTATATAGAACCGGTAGAGTGTAATCTGTCCTGCTATGGGCATCGGCTTAGAGAACTGATTATTCTTGCTTCTACGGAATTTGAAAATCAATGCAGGCATATACTTAGGGCAAATCAAATACATCCACAGGGAAGAGACTATGCATCAAAGGACTTTATAAAGTTGAATATACCAGCCCACCTTACGGAATATGAAGTTAAATTTAAACCTTATGCAGACTTGCATTCTTTTAAGCCTTTTGAAGGTTGGAATGAAAATCAGTCTACAAAGTCTCTTACATGGTATGATAAATATAATCATGTAAAACATGATCGAGGTAATGGCTTTGAAGATGCATCATTGGAGACGGCATTAAATGCCATTTCTGCAAACATTATTTTATATGCAGTACGCTTTGGCCCGTATCTGCTTTTTAATTTTCCTTCTGTCTTGTCCAGCTATTTTAATCAATATGTCAGCCTGTCACTTGTAAATCCTGATATTAGGTCGTTCTATATTCCAAAGGTTAAGACTGTTAATAATATGAGGAAAGATTATTTTACCTGTGATGCATTAGATGCTGGGCTGATAGAGCCATGGAAGGTTTTACCAATCCATATTTCTTAATACCCAATTATTGATAATACAGTACTTCTGCATTTTTTAATATTATGTGAGATACGTACAATATGTAAAGAGAGCCAGCTACATACTGTAGACGCAGCACTCTTGATTTGCCTGTATTTGTTGATTTATCCTTTCTTATTGAGCGGGGCATGGGACAGATTCCTTGTGCTAAATTTTGAGGAAAGTGGATGACTCTTGACAGCGTATCTTGTAGTTCACCATTGTGTAATACTTGAAGCCCCATAACTTATCTAAAATGTAACTGGACGCAGGAGTTGAAAATCATTGGTAAATAGAATTAAATATTATGGAGATAATGACTTAGTAAATTATCTGTTTTGGGAGGAGAGGCTGCCGCAAATCAGTCGATTATTTGCCGATAATGCCTTGACTGAGAAATCTAATGATACATTCGATTTGAATGACATACTGGAGCTTTATAATGTCGGTATCGGCTATAGTCATTTCAATGATGTGGCAAAGGGAAAATATGATTCTCGATATCCTTTTTTATCTCAGGCATTTCATAAAGCGCAGAGGCTGTTTAGCTCTCTTGATATTGGCAGCATGATTGAGCAATACGAACATATTGAATTAGATTATATTTCTGATTTTTGGAATGCGCTTGATAAAACTAAAAAGTATCGGCAGGTGAGTATTTCTCAGTTTATAAATTTATGCTCGTTTCAGCAAATAAAAGAAACAACTCTGAATGAAATCCTTAAACATAAAGCCATTGTCAATGCATTCCAAACTGAACTGATAAAACTGCTGGAAGATTATCCTTTTTCGTACCGCTTTATTTTTAATTGCTATTTGAATACTGATGGAGCGATGTATTACTTTCCTGAAGGGTATACACCAAAGCATAAGGATGAAGCGCTGATGCGATTTATTCGGAGTACAAGTCCATCGGCCCAATACTTGGAAATGGTTCTCTCTTTCGATTTTCCTGTAAGTCCTGAAGTCAAAGCGGAAGCCAAAAGGAAATATGAGAATATCATACGTACTATTTCAAAGGATGAGGAAACTTTGCGTATACCGCTTAAGATGCGTATTGATTTTTCTCCAAAGCAGAGGGAACCTTTTCTGAATTTATCGAAAGATTATAATCAGATTTTTTTCTCCTACAGTGAGGACTTTGTCATAGGGGATATGTCAAATGTGCATTTATTGCAGAATTTCTATTATCCATTTTATTTTTGTGACTCTCGAAATAGAATCGTTGCCATTTCTCATGAGCATGATTTGAGGCCCTTTGAGTATATTTGCCAAATTCCACAGAAAAAGCATTATCCCCAAAGCATATATTTCAGGTGGCATGATTCATTTTATTATTCAACCCTGGATGCTTATTGCAGTTTGCTGGAAAGGATGCATCATCCATTGGAAGATATTTTGGAGTGGTTCTATAATCGCTATTTACCTGAAGATTTTGGCATCAAAGGATTTCATATAAATTTACTGAGGCCGAATATGGGATTTAATGCACGTGCTGAAGCTGTGGCAAACTGCATAGAAGGGGTCTTTTGTCAATACTCCTGCTATGTATCTAAGGGAAGCGTAGACTGGGATTATATTCAGTACCAGTCGCTAAAGGCGGATTATAGAAAAATTCCCAGCCTTATTAAGGCGAAGTATTTTTATGGAAAAGGTAAACCCTTTCAATCACTTACGTATCTTCTTTTTTCCAATCAGTCAATTCTTCGTCATGCAAAGGTGATCAAAGAAGAATGTAATTGCTTCTATGACTTGATTTGTCAGGGAACAATGCATCTTGATGATTTTGCAGACTATCAGAGTGAACCTATTCAGAGACTTATAAATAAGGGCTATTTGTATATATCAGGTGATGGAGTTTTATCCTGGACAACTTCATATGTAATAAGAGTGCTACGGGATTTGTATCATTTCGATTTTTGTGAGACTGCTTATTATAGTCAATCAAGTAGAAATTTGGAGGCAATTCAATTTTTACAAGAAAGTGATATGATTCGTTTTGGCGAGACTTTGCTGTCTGAGCAAGAAGGGCATTATTTTAACTATTATTTAAATACGATTAGTTCATCTAATGGGCCGCAATTAAGAAATTTTTATGATCATGGAAAAGCATATGGGCCAAATATAAATCATGAATATAATTACTATGTTTTGCTTCGTCTGCTTGTTTTGCTGACGATGAAGATATATGATGAACTTATTGGTATCACCGATTGGAAATCATTGATAGATATTTACAAGGAGAATCTGTATGCAGAAAATTCGTAAAGCAGTGATTCCTGCCGCTGACTTCGGCACTCGTTTCCTTCCGGAAACAAAGGCAATGCCTAAGGAAATGCTTCCGATTGTAGATAAGCCGGCTATTCAGTATATTGTGGAAGAAATCCGGGCCAGCGGCATCGAGGAAATTCTTATTATTTCCGGTCATGCGAAGCGGGCTATGGAGGATCACTTTGATTCTTCTCCAGAGCTGGAGCAGCATTTGCTGGAAGCCGGAAAGATGAAGGAACTGGAAGAAATTCGGAAGATTTCTGATATCAAGGTGCACTATGTGCGTCAGCCCTATATGCGTGGCCTGGGAGATGCCATCCTCTGTGCAAGGGAATTTGTGGACGGGGAGCCTTTCGGTGTTATTCTGGGGGATGATATCGTTTACACCGGAAATGGAGAGCCGGCACTGAAGCAGCTCATGGACCGCTACTACGAGACAGGAAGTACGGTGGTTGGCTGCCAGGTAGTTCCGGAGGAGAAGGTTTCTTCCTATGGGATTATCCAGGGAGAAAAAACGGAGAATCCGGACCTGCTGAAGGTGGTAGACATGATTGAAAAGCCATCTATTAAGGAAGCACCCAGCCGCTTTGCTGCTTTGGGCAGGTATGTGATTACGCCGGAAGTCTTTGATATCTTGGAGCAGACAAAGCCTGGAAAGGGTGGAGAAATCCAGCTTACCGATGCCCTCCGTGTCATGGCCCGATGCGGGAATGTGTATGCCTATAATTTTACCGGCAAGCGATATGATACAGGCAATAAGCTGGGGTATCTGAAAGCGGTGGTGGAGTTCGCATTGCGGAGAGAAGATCTGGGAGAGGAATTCGGGGCGTATTTGAAGACGTTGGATATATGATATATAGAATTGAGATTTGAGATTTGAGTTTTGAGACCGCAGATGACTAGGTATTCAGACTCCAGACGATGAGACGGGAAGAGGAGTTTTGAGGAAAAGATTTGAGGATTGATGTGGGCCGGAGAATTGCAGACGGTCGGACTTCATGTTGACTGTGTTGCCCTTGGATTATTTTCCAAATTATAACGGAGCCACGTAATGAGGGTGGGCTCTGATGTTGCCCCTTTAAAATGATGGTGTAGGAAATTATGCTGCCTGTATTGCCTATGCAATTTTTTATTATGGTAAAGGTGTGTCATAATGTTTTGTAACTTGACTGGGTATGGTTATTAAGGAGATTATATTATTGGAACTTTTATCTATAGTAGTACCCTGTTTTAATGAGGAAGCTACGATACCGATTTTTTATGATACGGTAGAGAAAATCAAGGGGCAGATTGATGCGGAAGTTGAATATTGCTTCGTGGATGACGGGAGTAAGGATAATACCCTCACTATTTTGCGTGACCTGAATAAAAAATCGGGGGGGATAGTTCATTACACTTCTTTTTCCCGTAATTTTGGCAAAGAAGCAGCCCTTTATGCTGGACTTCAGATGGCGAAGGGCGATTATATAGTAACTATGGATGTGGATTTGCAGGATCCTCCATCTTTGTTGCCTGAAATGTGGCAGATACTTCATAATTCGGATACGGATTATGATTGTGTAGCTACGCGAAGGACAACAAGGAAGGGGGAACCGCGAATCCGCTCTTTTTTTGCACGTTTTTTCTATAAGATTATCAATGAGCTGTCGGATACAGAGATTGTGGACGGAGCCAGGGATTATCGCATGATGAGCCGTCAAATGGTGGATGCGGTGATTCAGGATAGTGAATATAATCGCTTTTCGAAAGGCATTTTCAGTTGGGTCGGATTTCAAACCAAATGGTTGGCCTTTGAAAATGTAGAACGAAGTGCCGGAGAGACGAAATGGTCATTTTGGAAATTGTTTAAGTATTCCATCGAAGGGATTCTTGCATATACTACCATTCCCCTGTATTTATCATCCATCATGGGAATTCTTATGTGTGGATTGTCATTTATTGCCCTTATTTTTATTTTTATCCGTGCTTTGCTTTTTGGAAATCCAGTAGCGGGATGGCCATCTCTGGTATGCATTATTACATTGCTGGGGGGTTTGATCCTGCTTGCGTTGGGGATTATGGGACTTTATGTAGCTAAGATTTATTTAGAAACAAAGAAGCGACAGATTTTTATTATAAGAGAAGAAAGATAAGGGGAATATGTTTATGTTGACCAAATTTAAGCATTACGGTTGGGATATTTGTGTTTTCCTGGCTATTTTTATCAGCATGTTTATTTTTTTTACAGGCGCACATCCATTGATAATTTATGATGGCGATGATTGGGCAAATCTTTCACATATGAGGCATTTTATTCCTATGTGGCATGGGTTTAATCCTATCAAAATTTTACCGGAGACATTAATGCCGCTTGTGGGGTATTTATCAGGATATGTGGTCACACCTATTGTCAAAAATTATGTGGTTTCGGTGACTATTGTATCAGCTCTGCTTGTAAGCAGTTTTATAACTATGTATATTTATCTCTTTAGTCGATTTATAGGTACTTTGGGTAATCAGAGTCGATATGGAGATGCTCTCATCTGCATTGTGTTGTTTTTATCTCATTTTTTCATCTTTAAGCAGAAAAGCGATTTGTCAAACTATCTGTTCAGATCATTCAATTTAACCTGTTATTTTCATTATCTGATTCCTGCCGTGCTTAATATTTCTTTAGTTCTTTATTTTTTTCGACATGAATTAAAGAGGGATAATGTGTGGACGGAAAATATGGTTAAAAACAGTATTTTGATTTTTATCTTATACTTAGGTATATTTTCGAATATTCTTCAAAGTGTGATTTTGGCTGTCTTTACTGGAGTGCTACTTTTGGGAAAAGAAGGGAAAAGACTATTTTTCCCTAAGGAGTGGAAACGAATTTTTAAGGAGAATCCGTTATATTGCTCTATCCTTATTGTCTGGTTTATATCACTCTTTTTTGAAGCTAGCGGTGGACGGGCCAGAAGTATAGCAACAGCAGGATTTATCTCGCCTGTACTTGATACACTGAAAATTTTAGGTGAATCCCTGCGTCAGATTAATTTTATATTTTTGATTTTTTCTCTAGTTACTATTTTATTTACTATTTATTCAGCACGTCAGAATCACTCTGCATTTGCAGCTTGTGTTCTTAAAATTATCCGTATCTGTTTTACATGCATGTTTTTTGTTTTGATTTATCTTGTTTTAGTCTGTTCTAAGGCAAACCCTTTGTATATCGGCAGAGCTGATGTGGGACTAGGTATTTTGTTTTGGTATATTTTTATCTTTGGTGTGAGTCTTGCTTACCTGATACAGGAATATCCCAAATGCTTTTTAGCAGCACCAGTGATTGCTGTTATGGTTCTGGTGGAAACAGTTAATGGTCGAAGTGCATTTATGGAAAGTAATTTAGTAGGAGTAGCTCCTCGTAATTGCTATGCAGTGGATATGGATATCCTTAATCAAATCCAGTTAGCAGATCAGAGGAATGTTAGTGAATTGGAATTGCATGTGCCGAAAGGCGACAATCGGGACAATTGGCCACATCCTGATTATATGGGAAAGAACATTTGTCAAACCTTATATCGCGATGGAATTATTTCAAGAACTTTCGACATACAGATTGTCCCTGATATCAATATGAATAAGAAATATCATATTCCTATTCCGTAAAAAAAGGGCTCTTCACGGAAATTTGGGGGATGAATAATTTTTAGACAAAGAATGGAATCGGATAAGGGTAAAGAAATAATCCATATTTCGGTACCCATATCCGATTCTTTTTAGTACCTTAATTTTGTTATTGAACCCTTCCAGCTTCCCTGTATTAACCTGTATTAATCGGATGCAGTGCATGGGCAGCTAAGCCTTGGATTCGCTTTTGTTTTTGACGGGCAAATTTCACCAATGCAGGAATCCCGCTCTCCAGTCCAGCCTGAATCCATTTTGTCCATCCGGCGAGAG
>ERZ1023639.294-NODE-294-length-18337-cov-153.661157_pt1 | contig 18337 bp, 22 predicted proteins | sample MGYA00380334_ERZ1023639 | MGnify/ENA primary metagenome ERZ1023639 (study PRJEB33179, sample SAMN07448971) | human gut metagenome | biome: Human-gut; feature: Human associated habitat; material: Faeces | host: Homo sapiens | place: India: Bhopal | collected...
ATGAAATGATTAACTTTAATGCTTATGTTATCGAACTTGAAGAGGACAATTTGTATGAGGTTTGCGTCGAAGGCGTGCTCAAAACTCCCGTTCGTAATAATGGTTGTTTTGATGATACTGTTACTACGTTCGAGTCCGCCCTTGCAGCGGTTATCGAACTTTCTTTAAGCTACGATTATGATTACGTTGAAACTGAGCGGTGTTTGTCTAAGAAGGGTCGCCCGTGCCGCAAGTATGTTGTTTCAATTGATAACGGCGACTGATAGATAACAAGTAAAGCCCCTAGGCGTAACCCTAGGGGCTTTACTTATTCTCTATTGCTATTTGTCAGGTTTTTGCAGTTTGTCGATTTTTTCGGTCAGCGCATCAATTTGTTTCTGCTGTGCTTCGATTGTTTTGGTGAGCTGTTTTAGCGTCCCAGGAATTTCAAAGCAAACGGCATTGTAAAAGTTGCCGCCCGGCGCGGTGTTTTTGTAATTGTATTGCATGATGCTGTCACGAATGCGTGTCGGCAGCTCATAGGTGAGCAGATTATACATGTTGCCGCCCGGCGTGGCGTTTTTCCCGCCCGGCTTGTATGCCCAGTTCCAGACTTCGTCTCCTGCGTTGGTCATTATTGTTCCTCCTATTATCTTGTTGGCTTTGTCGATTACTTGCTGGTATGGTAGCCCGTTTGGTGCTAGGTCTGGGCATGTGGCGTGGTCAGTGCCGCTGATTTCTCGATGCAGCCATACGTTGCCACGTGTCCCGTCATGCCATAACATGCCTAACCCGTAACGTTGCGCTATATCGGCGCAAAGTCGAGCACTGGCGTCGATACATGCTTGCGTGCATTCCGCTTGCGCTATACCGCCCTCATGTTCGATTGATATGGTTGACATGTTCGATTCGTAATTGGCGTCCGACCATGCGCCGTTTGATTCGTCTACATATTGATGTATTTCGCCATTGGCTCCAATGCCGTAGTGCGCGCTCGCTTGACTAGATGAACGTGAGAACACACTATCGGTACCTGCCAGAAAACCGGCCATAATATGTAGGGTGATGTGTGTCACCTTATGTCCGGCTCGTCCTGCGTAGTGGTTTGGCGAACCTATCCATTTAACGCCGTTCATTATTCCTCCCTGTGCTTGCCACTTGTGGATTGAGCGAAAATCTGCATGAATGGCGCGTTTTTTAATTCGGGATTAATTTCGGTGACGTTTTCGAGGATTGACGTGAGTTCGATTAGACATACTCCGCCGACCGTGCAGACAAATACGGACATTGGCAGCCCTAAATCGATATGCCGGTTCACTTCGTCGATGAACCATGCCACCAGCACAAGCATAAGATAGGCGAACTTGTGCCCTAGTCCCTCCCGCATCTTCCGCGAACTCAGATTGTCCTGCATGATTGCTTTTGCTACGCCAGTAACGTAGTCGATGCTAATGAAAAATATGACTGCAATGGTGCACCATATGTCCGCTTGCGTCATTATTATCCTCACTTTCTTATACCTGATTGCTGTAACAAGCCGCCAAGAATCATACTGAACTCCGCCTTGATTTGCGGAGTCTCGAATCGCAATCTGCCGACACGATAGGCGTTCAATATTTTTTGCGTCATGTCGTCCGAACGTTTGAGCATTATACAATCGTTATCGACCAGTCGATAGTCAAATGTAAAATCCCTTGTGATTTTAGGCTGTTTTTTTGTGATGATATATAATACTTCGTCCGTATTGCTTAATTGCTGATACACATTGAAAATACCGTATTCGGTGGTTCTTAATGTGAACGCATATCCGGCGTTATTAAAATCACTAATGAGAGTATTGGCATTATCTCTAAAATCATTATTGATTGCATAATTCGCATAATTCTCGTCATATCTGCGCAAAAACTGCCCGAATTTAGATGTGGCGACCTTGGCGCTGAATCCGCCGTAATCGGCCAATTCCACCATGATAAACCCGTCACAATATCGCTGATATTGCGTGCGATTATCCAACTGCGGTTTTAGATTGATATTGAACGCGCTGAAATACGGGTTAGCCAGCGTTACGGCGTTGCTGCACATGATAATGCGAACCCTATCGTTCCAACGGTCTACCGTGTTGTAAAATTCCTCAAGCGCCGTGACCTCTCCGCCGAGATAGCGCATATTATCGGGAAATATCTCGTCGAAAATAATGGTTCGAACTTTGGGGTAGGCAACCGATTTCACCTGTCCGGCTTGCGATAGGGCGATAAAATATCCCATGATGTGCCATGTCGGACGTGTCTTGCCATGCTTGTCGGCGGTGGCGTCCCGGTCGTCCAGCCAGTGACATTCTGCCTGATTCCCGGATACTCTGAACTCTAGTTCTGGGTATTGCTCCGCGATATCCGCGAACCACGTGCCTTTATTTTTCTGTTCCTCAGCGGTACGCCTTAAGTAGATGAATTGCCATCGTTTTTTAATCCAGTCACCGATTACCAGCTTTTTGGCACCGTAGGTTTTGCCGAGGCCACGCGCGCCGATGACGAACATCCAAGGACTATGATAGGACAGTACCCTACCATAGTCATAATAATCATTCTCATTAAGCACGTTGACGTCACCCATACGTCCAGTATAGCACACTTATCAAAAGTTCGGCGGCGCACTCTTCCCATCCCAGACGTTCAGCAAGCTATAGGCAGTCTGATATCGCGTACCATATGGCCCAAACGGTGACGTCGCCAGAATGTTGTCACGCAATCCCGCAAGCGTGGTCGCGGTCGGCACGTTCAACGCGCCTGCGGGAGATTGATGATACGCGCAAGTCCACAGTATTTGCATTTTCGCGTCGTCGTATTTTTGCGGATATCCTTCGTAATCCGTGGCGAACTGGGCGCGTTGTCCTGCATGGGATTGAGTGCGTCGTGCCCACGTCTGGAACGCAGCAACCTCGCTACCGGTCATTGCCCTGTCAAACGTGCCGCCCGACTCCATAAGCGCGGCAATGTCCGGCGCGGCGGCGGCGAACGTCCTGTATCCATCGACGTCGGCCGTCTTCATCGCATTCAAGACTTGCAGGCGACGGCCAAAACTCCATTGCGCAATGCCGATGCCCTGACGATTAGGCTCTACCGCATCCCATTGCAGCGATGATTCAACCGTGCCCACCACATAAAGCGCATAGCTTGACTCGCCGTCGCCTACACTGGGAGATGATTGCCCGCCGTCTCCATCCGGCGCACCCGTGCCGAACGCGCCGCGATATATCCAATTCTGCGCGGTAGTCTTGACGAACAACGCCATCTTGCCGCCACTACGCGAACCGTAATGATATATCAAATTATCGCCCTGCTGCTGTATCCATGCGGACGAACCGCCAGACACGCCCGAACCTTGATTGTCTCCACCCGTGGGGTTGCCGCCGTTCGGATTATCCGGCGTCGTACCCCCCGGCTGCAAGTTCTTGGGATGTAGATAGCCGAGCAGCTGCGAACCTTTCAAAAGCGGTAGCGTTTGATGAACTGCCGGGGTGGGATTCTGTGTTAGGACATCGATGTTATCGCCAGTGACGCCACCCCATACGATAGCCACATGGGAGCCTGTGTAAATCTGACCGCCGAATGTCCAAAACACCACGTCACCCTTGACCGGCGTATAATTGGCGTCCATTTTCTCATACACGTTCCCGAGCGCGGCGGTGTAAGGGAACCGCGTATAACACCCCTCAGCATAGCCGGTCGGAGTGATGCAATCCTGAACACTCAAACCGTACATGTCCATCGAGTATTTGGCCCATAAATCCCAGCATTGCGCACCATATGCGCCATCCATATCCCAGCGGCGGTTTTCAGTCTGTGTAAACCATTCGTCTAATGTCGGCATGATACTAGTATACCCCGCCCGGCGTACCGAGCGGGGTATGGACTACGATAATGGTTTTGTGATTACCACGGATAGCAGACGAAACAACCGTTATTACCTGCGGCAGTGTTGCCGAAGTAAGTAATCCTTGGAGCGCCGGACGTGCTTGAGTTCACGTCAGTCAACAGCCAGCCGCTTATGGCAGAGCCAGAGTTAGTAAGGCCTGCACCCCACGCCCTGAACTCGTTCGGAGAGGAACCGGCTGCTACTCTGGCCCAGTCCGGGAACGTAAGACCGGCCTTTAGTTCGCTGTTGGTTGACGGGTCTTGGCCCCAAAGCGTGGCGAAAACCATACCACCAGACGCTACGATATTGCTATGCACGTTGCCGCTGGACGAAGAGACGGTAGCAGCCTCATAACGTCCGGTATAGGTGCCTCGGATTGCTGACGCCATATAGGACGCGATAACTTTCGCGCCTTTTGCGTTGGGGTGAATGTCGCCACTGGGGAAATTATAGTCATTGCCAATATTCCACGTCCAAGCCCAATTAACGTTCTCCACGCCGTCGTTCGCCGCTGCCATTGCGACTCCCGCAGCTTTCTGCCGACCGTACATGTCCATGCCTGCATTATGCCAGAGCATAGGCACGGAGATGATGCGCGCCTTGGGGAATTTGGTGCGCGCATTGGAGAATGTCTCGTCTGCGTATGATTTCATTTCCGAGTGGGTGCCGACATCATTTCTGCCGCCTCCGATGATGATAATTGCCACATTATCATTGTCGATGGCCGAAGCGCTGTAGGCGTTGTTAATCTGGTCGGTGAACGTCTTGCCAGACACGTTGAACCCCGCGCCGGTCACGGAATAGTTTTTCACCTGATACTCGCCGCCGATGATGTTGCGGAGTTGTGTAGGCCATTTTGTCTCGTCCGTACTGTCTGGATGGACGGTATTGGTTGAATTGGCGTAGCTATCACCGATGCATAGGCAGATAGGCAGCTGGTCTTGCGGTGTCGTTTCCAGCGCCTGAATGCGCTGGTTCAACTGCTGCGCGGTGCCGGAATATCCGCCCTGCTTGGTAAACGTCGTGTCGGCCTGACTCTTGGTGTACACGTCGGAGGTGTTCGCCTTGGTGTTAACCGTGCTGGACAATGAAGATACCGTGCTCTTAAGCGAGGTCAGTTCGGTATCTTCCGCCTTGCCGTTGATGGTATCCATAAGCTGCTGCGCGGTCGATTCCGACGTGACGCCGAGCTTACCGAAATAGCCATCCAAGTCGGCAATATCGTTCTTGTTGGTCTGCGCGAGGCTTGTGGCGTTGTCAGCCGCCGTCTTAGCCTCGCCCGCCGCCGTGGTTGCATTGTTCGCCGCTGCCGTTGCCGTAGTGATGTTGGTGGCGTTGGCGTACATCTGATTGTCGATTTTCGTCATCGCGTCGGTAAAATCGCCGCGCCATGACGGGCGGTCGTTTGGATTGTCGCCAAACGTCGGCAGATTGTAGTGTCCGGTATGTTGTGTGGTAGACATTGTTGTTTTTTCCTTTCTAGGCTTCAGCGTTACCGACGCGAACGATGCCGTTCGCATCCTTGTACATCGAATCAAGTTCGGTTGCCGTCAATCCGAGCGTGCCGGGCTGCGAGGCGTTTTTATCGACCTTGCCCGCAAGCCCTGATGTGAGGGCGGAGGTGGTGGCGAATCCGCTCACGTCCGGGATATCGGTTTTCTTGGCGATGGTGCTTGCCACGCCCAGCGGTGAACCGGACGTACCGTTGCCGGTAAGGTCGGCGGTGTGGTGTACTGAGGTGAGACCGCCTGCTGTTGCCGACGCGATGTCGTCCGCGTTCTGCTTCAGCTGCGTGTCGATTTTCGACATATCGCTGTTATAGTCACCGAGCCACGTAGGTCGGTCGGTGCCGACGAACTGGCTGAGTTCGTAATTCGTGGTCTTGTTGGTTGCGGTCATGGTAGTTATCCTTTCCTATCGAAATTGTCTGCTGTTGGATTGCGTTCAACATAGCGTGCATCCGCTTCCGATTGCGTGATGAACGACATGTCGGCGGGTGGATTCTCAGGCATGCTCTTGCCGTAGGGGAATTGCGAGCGGCCCGGAAAGTCTCCGGGAACGCAATTGTCCACAGCGGTGGCGCGTAAATCATATTCACGCGCTCCGAGGGCAAGCCCATCGTATTCCTGTGCGGTCAACTGCATGGCGTCATAATCACCGAAAAACAATCCATGATTACGCGAATTGTCGTACATGCCGCCCAATACCTGCCCAAGCGGTTGCGTGATGCCGTAGACCGGCGACGTCGCCGCGCCCTGCTGCTCCATCTCATGAATCAGCGAGAGCAATTCCGCACGCAACGCGGCCATGTCCTGATTGAGCTGTGCCACGGCATTCGCTAGAGCCTTGTCTACAGATGTCGCAAGGTCGGTGGTGGCGTCTTTCAACCTGCTAAGGTCACACTGAAGCGTGTCTAGATTATGCTTCAGACATTCAATCAACTGCAATGTCGTCAACCCGTCCCGGTAGGTGAACGGTACGGATGTGGGCACCCCGTCGAACAAGCGTTGCCGTGGGATTAGTGCATTAATGTCAACCATGATTACTTTCACCCTCCATAGTTATGGTGGTTGCTAAAGATTGTATCATACGTGCCCCAGACCTGCATGAAACACGGCTCAAGGCTCCGCACAATTTCCATGTCGACGTTGATAATCGCCTGCCGATATTCCTGAATCAGGCTCACAGCGCTCTGGCTACGCCCTGTCACGTGGCTTTTGCCTTTGGAATTGCTTGAATCATGCTGGTAGTCGGTTGCGCTTTGCGCCGTGGTGTGGCTGGTCGAATCCTGCGAACTGGACGCGGTGCCGGAGCTGTCCGCCTGCGATTCGTTCGCGTGGGAGGCGTAGCGGGCGAAGTCGCCAACAACGCCGGTCTGCGGCACGTCACTATCGAAGCTTTTGGACGTGGTGGTGCTGGAATTATCAGACTTGGACGTGCTAGAGCTGGTCGAATCCTGCGTACTGGACGCTTTGCCGGACGACTGGGATTCGCTGCCGCTCTCACTATCCGTCGTCATATCCATGGAATCCAACGGATTATATTCCATGTCCAACGTGCGGTAACGCTCGTTGAAATAGGGCATGATTTCCGCCATCGTCATTCCCAGATAGAAAACGAACTGCTGCGCGGTTTCCTGCCCGATTTCCCGAAGCGCGTAATGGCGGACGATTTTTTCATTCAACTCCGCGCGGTGAGATTCGTTGTAAATCGGATAATAGTCGGCGCTGAGATGCAGCTTGTCGTCGGTATCATATCCGAATGCAATAAGATTACCGAGCGTTTCGGTGTACTCTCCCGGCGTCGTCATCGCATAGGCGCTAAAATCCTGTGTCACAATACACCTCCGATACCCGCGTCATACGATGCGGGCATATCAATATCCGTCGTACCGCTTGCGCTCGAATCAAGCGCGTTGGGCACGCCGGAGCTTTGCACGTCCGCGTACTCTACCCACACGTTCAGTTGAGGCCACAGCCGGTTAATCTCAGTCGCCGCAGCCTGCCGCGCCTTAAGAAAACTCAAGCGGAACACGTCTACTTTCTCGTTGGCTTGCGCCACTTCGTCTGATATAAGCCGTTCCTTTTTTTCCGTCCCGGACGATTGGATGCCGAGATATCCCAGCACCTCGTTAGTGACCTGCGCTTTTTGCTGGACGAACTTGTCTAGCAGGTAAGGTGTCGTGTTGGGCCACGGCTGGAACATCGAACCGGGGTCAAGCGAATCGTACCCGATAATATAGTCCTGACCGTCCTGCCGTTGCTGAAGCATGTTCTGAACGGTGAGTTTCGTGCGGGGGTCGGCTGTGATAATGGTCGGCAGTTTCAGACTCTCCAAATTCACGTCATACGCCTTGTCGATATCAGCGAGACGCCGCGCGTATTGCCATAACGTCGACTTGAATCCGACGCGCATTCGATTGTCCCAAATTGGGATGCATTCCGAGCCTGCCTTGAGCTGCTTGTAGTGGTAGTTGACGCCTACCGGCTCGAAACATGTCGGATTATTGTACACGTTCAATCTGCCCTGATATCCAGCCTGAGTCACGAGGAACCTGCCGATACGCTTGTCCTCGAAAAACAACGCGCACCCGTATTCACACAGACATATTTCCAGCCAACGCTCATCCACGGTTGGCGGCAATCCGCGCCAACTGAAACGGTTCAGCGCAAGCTCCATCAGTAAATGAAGATACACGTCATCAAGTGTGGCAGCGCGTGTTTTCGCGTAATTGCCGCGTGGATGCAACGCGCCGCCGACTCGATTCTTTTTAGACCTACTCATATTGCCATTATATCACTCGTAACCGATACCCGGCAGTGGCTCATTGTCGGCCCAATCGGTCACGCCGATGTATTCGGGCTTGTCCCAAACCGTCACGCCACGCTCGAACATGCCCTTGATAGTCAATCGGTATTCTTCCGGCAACGTGCCGCGCACATACGCTTCCTGCATCTGCCAGAACGTGAATTTCTCCATGCATTCAAGAGAAGCGGGCGGAGTGACGAATCGTTGCACAAAATACCCGTAGCGCAGCATGTACTCACCTGCCGCCCTCAACGCGCTCGGCGCGCACGTTTTGAATCTCACCAGCACGCCCATAATGCCGTTCGACAAATTGAACATGTCGCCGCCGAGCGCTCCCGAAGTGGTTGGCGGAGTCAGTTGCATTTGCTGCACTTGAGCGTTGATTCCAGCGATGGCGTTCTGGTAGTCGCCTTGAGCCGCATAGGCGGCCAGTCCGTAATTCGCCTGCGACACGACGGCATTCAGCTGGTTGCCCAGTGCGGTCGCTCCGCTCGCGTAGGCGTTGGCCTGCGACGTGGCCGCCGCATTGGTGGCAATCTGATTCGCCGTATTCGCCGCCGCCGTGGAATTGGAGACAGCGGCAGACGAATTGATGCCGTAATTGGCGATATCCGTCTGCGCGGAACCGAGGAACGCGCCACCAACCGCATTCACAGCACCCAATGGGCTGCGGGACGCGATGGCGTTCAGTCCCCCGCCGATGATACCGGCCATGCCGTTGAGGTTGTTGCTCTTGATATTCTGCTCCACTTGGAGGTTAGCCATCTGACTGGTTTGATTCTGTCCGATGGCAAGAGACTGGTTCAGCGAGTTTGCCGTGATGGCATTGGTTGCCGTCCTGTTCTCGTTTGCCCAATTGGTTTGCCGTGTGGCGTATTCGCGCTGCAATGCAGCATTGGAGTTGGCTACGTTAGCCGAAGTCAAAGCCTTCTGCCTAGTCCATTGGGCCGATTCCTGCGCATAGGCTCGGGTGTACGCGCTGTTTGCCATTGCCAGCGCGCCGCCATTATTGACGACGGAAAAGTGGGGCAGATTGGTGATGCCGAAACTTGCGTTAAGCATTTCTCCGCCGTCTATCGGCAGCCCCATGTCTTTGCCATCAATGCGCAGCGGAACCGTAGTACTCGCTCCGGCCTCATTGTATCCGGGGACGTAAAAATTGATTCTTGCGCCGGACGGTGCATAAGTGTAGGTTTCGCGGATAGTGAGCGTATCGGATTGAATATCTTCGGGTCGATAAGTAATGACCGTGCCGTTCAGGCAGCTGCATTCGATAACGCAGAATGGGTAGCAGTAGAGTTTGCGTAGATTCCGATACCGTGCGGGGATGTTGAATTTATTGCGAAAGTTCGCAACGGCCATAATGTCTTCGTAGCGCAAGTCCGAATCGAGGGAGGAATTAAAAGAATAAATGCTGCCATATTCCTCTGACACTGCCTGCCCGTAAATCTCCGTGACTTTATGCCCATATCGGCTCACGTAATCCTGTGGAATCTTCGGCACCATGTAGACGGCGCAAATACCTTGCGTTACCCAAGGGAAAAGCGTGCCAAGAGCCATGATGTTGGCGACATACGCCATTCGGTTCTCGCAATAGTAGACGGAACAGCCATCTGTCTCCTGCTCAAAGATGGCCCCGGTTGCGGTGGTGAGCTTTGGTTCGGAAGTGCTGCCCGGGTCGTCGGTGAGATTCGTGGTGCTGACCACAATCAAACCGTAGTCCACCCAATCGACGGCGCCGCCGTCTATGTCATAATGCCGACCTTCGATGATGCTTCGATATTCCTGCGATGTCGTAATCATCTCACTGCCTGTGTCCAAACCTTCCGGCAAAGCGAGATACGTGCGTCCAAAGTCGTCCCACTGGTGTTCATTGGCGACGCCGATATGGCCGCGCGTCACATAGCAGCTACCGAATGTGACGTCATGCTGGAAACTCTGCCACACATCCAACATTAAAACAAGTTGTGTGCAATGAGCGTTGACGTATTCGGCACGCTGGATGAAATAATACCATGCGCGTGGCCCCTCCAACCCGGGATAGTCGTTATAGGCTACGAGATAATTCCAGTTCGACGCCTCGTTGAACGGCAATTCGATACGGGCGGGCGCGTTGAAAATATGCATGGTGGCCGGACGGCATTCCACCCCATCCAGTTTGTCAAACCATTCCTGCTGCGTTTCACGTGAAACAAACCGTACGATATCACGGTATGAAGCGTCCCACGGCACTCGGCAGAGTTTCAGTGTCGTGTTCGGCGTCCACTCCGCCCAAGAAAAGCTGGATTCCACATAAGGGTTCACGTCATCAATCATCATTATCCTCCGGTACGACAAAGCCCGGAGCAATCACGTGGATTGCTCCGGGCCTTGTCTTGCATCACACCGTGAGAGAGAGTAGCCAACCGGCTACCCTCCTATTATATCACGCGGTCACGGTCACGCTCTTCTTTCCGGACACGCCGAACAGCGTGGCGGTGATGGAGGCTACGCCCTCCTTGACGCCCGTCACGACACCCGACTCGGATACGGTGGCGCTGGCCGGGTTGTCGGACATCCACGCGGCTTGCGCGGCAACGTCGGCGGTTCGGCCGTCAATCATGGTCGCCGTAGCGGTCGCTTGTGCTGCATGTCCCACGGTCACTCGCGGGACGGTCACGGCAATGGACGCGATGATGGACGGATTGAACCCGATAACACCGTCACCCACCACGGGCACGTCCAGAGCTGCGGACACGGTGCCCGGCACTTCCGGCGTCGCCGGATTCGTATATAGGGCGGTTGCGGTAATCGGAATGGTGGTGTTCGGTTCATCAAGACCGACCACAAGCACGCCAGTAGGCGAAATGTACGTGTAATCGCTCTTCGGCTTGGCGGTGTCACCGATACGATACTCGACCGCGTTAGAGCGGAACGTAGCCGTACCGTCATTGGTGATGGTCGTGTCGGCAGTGACCTGCACCGCGCCGCCACGCGCCACATCGTTCGGAGTTTCCGTACCACCGCCATACACGGCGAGCTTAAGCTGGAATGTCGGCGTTTCGGCCTGCGTTCCGGTAGGTGCCACCACGTTGGCGGTGGAACCTGCTCCAGTCCAGAACATTACGGCGGGAGCGAAACCGGACACTGAAATGATGTGCTGGACATGCAGATAATGGTTGACCGAATTGATATTGACCGGATTAGTCTGCTGCGTCATCTCGTTAATGACCGGAATGTCAATCAGGAACTTATCGGTCGTAAGAATGGCCTGCACGCCATCCATGCCGAACCGGTCCTGCGGAATGACGATGATTCGGTCGATGGTCGGCTCGGCGTCCGTACGCTGGAATACCGTAGCAAGGCCCTGCACGTCAAGCGCCGACTTGACTTCGGGAGAGCAGAACAGCACGAGTTCGTCCGGACGTGCAAAGGTCGGCATATGGCGAGCATTGAACTTGGTGGAGACGAATTTAAGCGTGTCCGCCCATGCTCGAATCTGGCGCAACATGTCACGGGCGTCCGTCTCCGAACTACCCATATTGTTCAAGTCGTGGTCCATGTGGACGCGCCAATATCCGCCGAGCTTCGCGTACTCAACGAACTGATGGCACATAGCCTCGAACAAGTCCACTTCAGCCGCATTGTAGCAGGATGTGAGAATCTGAGAGGTGAGCGAGGCCAAACCGTTTTCGGACGTGAAAGCACGCTGAAGCGTCTTGTCATCCGTAGTCGCGGGATACCAATGCGCGAAGTCCAAACGGTGATAGAGTGAATCCACGTCGATTTTCCACTTACGGAAATTGTCCGCGCCGAGATATTCCGCATCAGGGTCATAGACCTGCGCAAGCGGCATTCCCACGGCGATTTCCTGCCACGTGTCGCCATACGCCTGCGACGCTCGCTGGAAAACGCCGAGCGGATTATTCCAACGCCACGTATTCACATAGGTGCCGCCGATACGGTTCACCAGCGCCGAATAAAACTCATTCTTCAACTGGGTGGACGACATTAGAGTAGCCATCTGCCTATCCATATTCATCTGAGTGGCTGAGGGCATTCGCCGCTGATATTCCGGCGACGCCTCATTGCGAATCATGTTCAAAATCTGAGCGTTGTTAAATTCGGTGAGTGGACGAAGCTGCTGCTTCGGCGTCACCACGGGAGTAGTTGCCATGATATTTTTTCCTTCCTAATTGTCAGTCTTCGTACAAGTCGTCGAAAGTGCTGTAGGTGCCGTTATAGTCGTCGTCGGTCATTTCAGCCGATTCCGGCGTCGCATTGTCGTCGGGGCCATCGTTCAGCACGTGGTCTGCCGCCTCGTCGCGCATCGCTTCAACGGTTTTGGACAGTTCCGCCACGGTCGCCTCCAATGCGCTGATACGGTCGGCCATGTCGGCGTCCTTGTCGTCGCCCGCATCCTCCGGTTCGCCGTCGTCCTGCGTTTCAAGCTCCGGGTTCGGCGTATTGTCGTCGGCGGTCGCGTCCGGTTCAGTGTCGGGCGTAATGTCCGGCTTGTCATCGTTTTCGGTGTCGTCCATAATCACCTCTTAAGGGTAATGGCACGGCAGCAATCACGCTGCCGTGCCGGAATTGCTAGGCTGTGCGGGTTCCCTCGCCGTCGATGGGCGTTGGCTACGCACGTCTACATCCGACCGAATCGCCTTACCGATTGCCTACCGGCCGGGCCATCGAATCGGCTTGGGACGCACACCCCGCTACCGGCCATTATAGCACAAAAAAACAGCCGTCATCGTTGACATGGCGTGACCTCGGCAGGAAGTCGTCGTACGGTATAGGGGCTGCTCGATGCACGCCGCTCAACCGCATCACCGTGCCGCCGTCCGTTTCCACGCCGCAGTATTTGCGATTACCAAGAATGCGAAATTTTTCATAGGTGTGGTCGTTTTTCCACGCGCCCAGTTTCTTATCGTCCGTTTCGATACTTGCGGGCGCTTCTAGTCCTTCCAATATCATGCCGTCCGTATCGGCGTAGAGTACACGGTCGGCGTTCGCGTTCATCGCGCGGGACAATACTTGCCGACCATAGGCGTTGACATATGCGGCGGTCGGTAGCCATGCGAGCGAGTTGGCCGACTCAGGTTTGTCCACAGTAAAGTCCACGCCGCCGTCGCCGGACGGTTTCGGGTGAAGCATGGGCCGGTAAAGCGAGGCCCCGAATTTCCCTACCAGAGAGTTTAGCAATAGTTTCGCCATTTGCCGACGCTCTCCGGTTTCGGTTTGTTTCACGTGAAACCATTTATCGACGTAATCGTAATAAAGTCCATGCGATTTACGGAATTTCCAGCCGCCCACATAATTCCACACATGGACGTCATAGTTTTCCGTCAAGGTTTGCCAATCAACGTCAGTCACTGGCATGGTGACGACACCCAACGTACTATCCAGACGTTCGCCCTCATATCCCCATACCGGTAGGATGTTTGTGAGTGTCGCCGTTTTTCCCGGTTTCAGTCGCGCATCGAACGCGATAACGTCGATGTGCAGCGGATAATCGGCATCATAATGATATTCCCCTTCATACCAGACGGGAGAGCCTACCGGCATGGCGAAGTCTCGCATGATGCTCGGGTAGAGACTGTTCACGTCCCAGCTGTTGCAGTCCTGATATTCGCCCGGCCTGCTGTACACTATCGCCCCATAGTACGCGCGGCGCATCCTGTGATAATCATCTTTGGTCAATGGAGGGAAGTGACGTTTGAATCCGGCGTAATCTCCCCCGATATAATCGCCCATCGCCATGGACGCTATTGTAGTACCCTTGAGATTCAGTGCGTCGCATTCCTGCGCGATGTTCCACGTGGTCCCCAAGTCATCCACGCCGCCAAATGTTTCGCGTGAGACATTCAGTCCGTCATCACGCGTGATGTTGCGCACGTCCAGAAAATCCACGGTGATGCCGCCCATTCGCACGCGAAAACTGTAGAAATGGCCTCGAATGTTGAACGTGCCCCAAACTCCGTCCTTGGCCGGATTCGATTGCAAGGGCAGTCGTTTCAATAGTTGAGCGGCTATAGGCTTGATGTCCTGCCATCCATGTGCGCACCATACGCGCGTATGGTGGTCAAGCATGGTTAGCCGGATGACGGCGTTCGCCGTCAATGACGTTATGCCGTCATCCGTTAATAATGTTGCGCCGTCTGTTGCCGCCGTTCGACGCTCTCGCATGATTCCATCCTTTTTTAGTGTCTTGCTGCGCTGGTCATCCATTCATCAAGTCGTGTCTCTACATCTCCCGCGTCCGATTTAGTTTCCCATTTATGCGCCTTATCATTATACCATGTTGCTTCGCGTACTACGGTGCTGAAATTCGTGTTATTTATTAGCCATCGTTTTTGTCGGTTCGACAATGCGGAAAATCTTTGGGCCACGCTGGAGTCGAACGCCTCGAGCTGTTGCGCGACCTTATCAAAATCCGAAACACCCTCGTTCTCGGTAATCCGACTAGTTCCCGCGCGTAACGGCGCACGTCCTACAAGTCCGGCGTATTCAAGTATCTCCCGCTCAAGCCTCCTACGACTTCCCCCTCGAATCATCGCACGCGCATGACTTATACCACGCTCTGTGCCGAACACGTTCGCACGGCTTCGCATGAGTTCGTCACGTGCCGAACCGCCGACCGTGTGAGTGCCCAGCACATCGAACGGGGATTCACCCGCACGTTCCATCTCACGCATTTCACCCACGGTATAGCGGGCCATGCTCAGCGCCTCGAATTGTTGAGCACGCTTGATTTTCTGCCGTGCCTCGGCTCGGCGGCGCTGCTGCTGCCGCAATGTTTTCCGACGTTTCGACGGTGCGGCGGCGATTTCCGCGTCGGTAATCAGCGGACGCGCGGCCATCTCACGGTCAAGTTTCGTGACGCGGACGTCGGGGACAACCTGATACGGTTCATTATCCCGTGCCCTTAAGGCTTGCTGTTGTTCTCCAAATTCCTGCCCGATGCGTCGTGCTACCTGTTCAAGCTGTTGGGCACTGAGATTCCCTAAAAACGTTTCGGTGATTCGCTTGGGGAGTCGTCCGGTACTATAATCTCTGACTGCTCGCTCTCGGCGTACCTGTGCCGACCTGATTGCGGCGTTGCGTTTCAGATTGTCAGCGCGTCGGCGGTTTTTGCGTTTTGCCACGGTCTCCCCCTGTGAGTATGAAACACCCCTCGCCGCAAGGATGGAAACGGCGGGGGGTGAGTCTGGCGGCAACATCCCTATAGGGACATTGCCATGATATCATACGGTGCGGACAATAGCGTTACTTACGCTTGTTTTCCGACACCAGTTCAAGGTCGAAGAACTTATAGCCACGGCGACTTTTCTTTTCCACCACCTTGAGGGCAAGTGGCTGATTCCACGTGTCCGGCGTGCCGAAAATGGCGAACAGATTGCCGAATGCGTGCGCCAGCGTGGGTGAGGCGGCGGCAAAGTCGCCTTCCTCCGCGTGAATTACGACGCGGGTAGACGCATTGATTTCGCCGGTCTCCTGATTGGCGACCTCAATGGCCTGCGCCAGCACGTTGGTGACGTGCAGCGGCTCGTTAAGGTGTTCGTCCACTTTATCGGCAGTCTGCATGGCGTTGTACAGCGCCATCTTGCCGTCCATAGTAGAGGTATCGAAAAAGTGGGATACGGCGTTAGTGCCGTTCGCGGAAAAGTTGTTGCCGTTCGTTACGGTCAGTTCGTTGTCAGCCATTAGTGTTGCCTTTCCTTATAGGGATTATTAATTATTTTCCTCGGTGATAATATCATCTTCGACCGCGTTGCCGTTAACCGGCCCCGGATAATCAACGATGGTATCATCTCCAAATTCGCAATTAGCCCAATAGATTGCCTCGTCCATGCGCGTTGCCTGCGCATGATATTCGGCGGACATGGGCAGCATGTCCTTGTTGATTTTTCGGGCTTTTTTCATAGCCATGTCAGCAGTACGGCACGCGCCATTCACGACCACCTCGGTGTCAACAAGTTCGCCGTTTTCACCGCGCGTGATGCCGCGCACAATACTGTAATGCTTGGCTCTCTTGATGTATGCCATAATCATACCGCCTTATCTTATTGTTGCTGCTGTTGCGACATTCTTGCAATGTCTTCATCAGTATACCGCATGTCAGTGAGATTGTCAAAACATCGACACGCGATTTTAACAACGGTCTGAGCAAATTCATTACCATCCCAGACCTTGCACATTTCATAACATGTCGCACCCTTGACATGACAGACGGCGCACCACGCCACCATAGCCGGAGCATAAATAACGCCGCCCAGCATTTCAATATCCTGAGTTCGCCCCAACGCGCCGATACGAGATGTGTGGGGGGGCAACGATAGGCAAACGTTTGCCGCATGTTCGATACCGTCAGCAAACGCCACTTGCGCCCCTTGAGGCTTATAAAAGTACTTGAGCAGTGCTATACTACGGCATAACGTTTCCCAGTCCCCCTCTCCTCGATTGTATTCGCGCAAGTGCAACCTACGCCGACGACCACGAATGACACGGCGCACGCGGTCATCATCCAGCACGCCATCATCAAACCAGTTCGTACGTTTGCCACTGTCATCAAAATTCAAATTCTTCAATTTCATAATTAAAACTCCAATGTATCCTTGCCACTATTATAGCCGTCCATCCATATCGTCATCCATAGATAACCGTTCGGGCAACGTTTTGGCGGACTGTAGGAACTATGCTTGCCCTTCACGCCCGCCCAAAACGCGCGTAAACGCCAATAACTATCAGCATCAGGGCAATCGCCACAAGTCCATGAATGAATCCAACCACGAAAATACATGACTAATCTCTATCCAGCAGAGGGGTGCGGGCAATATCAATAGCATCAAGCATAAGGTCAGCAATTTGAGAGCTATCGGCCGCGTCGTATGCGCACGATGCCATGAAGTCGCTAAACCCAACTGGAGTACGGAACCCAACAGCATATCGAAGCTCGTACCGATGGCCGCGAGGGCAATACCACAGACGCACACCACCGCCCACAAACGGCGACGCAAACACGGCAACATTCATATCATTCCTACACATTTTCAGAATCCTTTCACTACAAAACCAATACAATAGACACACTCACAGCAAGTATGACCAAAAAACAAAAAACGTCACGCGCGTTGCGCGGGAGTTCGCAAAACACTGTAGCGGCCATCGTAAGAAACAGCACAGAAAGAACGCAAACGGCAATAATCATGCCAACCATTATAACATTACCACCTATCAGACTGTAACTTCTATCGCGCTTAAGTACACAAACAAGGTGGCGCATAAACACAACATAATCACGAAAGAAACGAGAAGCAAAACTTCTAAAATATTGCACGGCCAAACCTCCTTAAAGACAAATACCAAAAGGACAATACCGGCCAAACAGCTAACAACCCCCGTAAGGCAAAGAATAAACTGTATTGCACCAAACATGAGAAACCCCTTTCAAACCAAAGACACTCAAACCATACCAAAAACGACAACAACGCCAATAATGCACGCGCAAATAACAAGCACCGAAGCGAACATATCAATCCTCCATTTTATTAAGGTCAATCAACTCATACCGGTCGCCCTTGACCATGTCGAATTGACCAAGCTTAAACCCATAGTCAGCAAGATAATCATTGGCAGACGCTTCCCAATCAAGGCCACAAACAGCCCCGCAAATACCGGTAATCCGCTCTGCGTCAACGTCGTGGTACAAGTCGTAATCATCGTCAACCCAAAGGTCGAAATACCAAGTATCATCTCCGGTCTGCTGCCACATACCAAAACCGGTAATATCGTCGGCAAATATCAGCGAAGTCCAGCCCTCGTCACCTCTAACGACAACCAACTTCACAGGCACTCTTCTATTAGTATAAACGTCCACGCCTATATTCATTTTATTTACCTACCTATCAATTCCTAATCAATTCTCGATACGCTTGGCTTGATAATAATCAACGGAACCATCCGCCCTCCAATACTTCAGATAGGACAATTCCACACCCGTCTCCCTACGCAGTTCACGACGCATATGCTCTTTCGCACCCTTGATAGTGTCGGCATTACCCCACGAAAAATAGTGCGCAGTATTATAATCGGTAAACGCCACTGTGATAGCGTGACGGCCCCAGTCAAATGAAACAACGGTGTTCATTTTGCTTTA
>ERZ1023639.342-NODE-342-length-16497-cov-8.426712_pt1 | contig 16497 bp, 13 predicted proteins | sample MGYA00380334_ERZ1023639 | MGnify/ENA primary metagenome ERZ1023639 (study PRJEB33179, sample SAMN07448971) | human gut metagenome | biome: Human-gut; feature: Human associated habitat; material: Faeces | host: Homo sapiens | place: India: Bhopal | collected...
TTTACTAATCAATCCATCCCTCTCGTCATTAGCAATCGGCAGAAGTCCTCCCAGGACTTTCGCGGCAGCCGAAGAAGATGTTAAAGTTGGGTTCTTGGAACCGTCCAAAGTACGGAGCCAAGAGAAGGTGTCGGACTGGGGCAACTGGTCCTCAAACTCATCTGTTCCGGCTGCCGTAGCGGCAGCAAATGTTGATATTTCTGATGCAGCGGAAACAATCCGTGCGGAAACTAATTCTGTCATCTCATCGACGGTCACCTGTCGTTCGTTGCCGTTTTTATCCACAGCTTTAAAGCCAACTATATTATTCAAGTCCATAATGCAAATTTTAAAATTAAAACAAATACTTCACCCATGCAAAATAATTACTGTTCTCAATATAATTCGGATCATCCTCGTTGGAATATGCCTCCCTCTCAAACGATACCGTCTTATACGCCCTGCCGGCATCCTTCAACCGTACCGCCCTGACCAGCCACTCCACACCATACCAGAGATAGAATGCCAGCCCGGCCAGTACCAGCCACCAGGCGGAAAGGTCAAAACACAACAGCAAGATCCAGATAACTGTACCGGTGGCAACTGCCATCTCAACCCATTGACGGGCGTGGGTACACTCATGGTTTCTCACTTTCTGAGTGATTTTCTCTTCCGGTCGCTTGCTTAAAACAAACGGACCGATTGTTATCGTATGGCAAGAACTGAACGCAAGCAGCACCTTTGCCAGAAGGTTGTTACAATATACCTTTTTCATGTTGTTCCTCCTTCTCCTTATATGTTTTCAAATAATGCTCAAACGAATCTGCAAACGCACCTGTAAAGACTGGATAAGCGAAGCGGATTATTTCAACTTCCTGATCGTTCAAGTCCACATTGCCTCCCATATTATAGATCTTCTCAGCAAGACAATGTGCTCCGATATTATCAGGCACTTTGGTATAAAGGTTATTCGCCAGGCTGTATGTCACATCACAGGCAACCATTTCTTTTTTGTTTATCCCCGTGAACATGGGGAACAGCTTAAAATTTATCTTCATAATCATTATAATTTTAATTCCAAAAACCAATCCAGTTCATAAACCACCTGTTATTATATTTGTCATAATATATTGCTGTAGCACTTGCACTCATCAATGTCATTGAAGTACTCAACTCTCCGGATTTCCAACCGACCAGATTTGTCCCGGTAACAGTCACATCACCATTAGATACATTTCTGATCCAGTAAAATTGCCCGTCCTCTGCGGTGGATGGTAGCCTTAACGCGATACCGGACGTTACAGCCATGATAACACTGTCCATCACTGACAAGGTTGTGCTTTTGTTAATCCTGCGCAATCTTAACCTGAATCCACAAATATCCCCCTTAGAAATATAAAGGGCATGATTCCCAGTGAACTGATAGTCGTTATCATCATAAGCGTGTGAGCCTTCAACGGAAAGATACATTCCGGCATTGCCATAGGACATTGACTGAATGCTCCTGTTCACTTCAATACGTACAGGGGTTGAAAATGATCCGCCGTTGGATGAAGGCATAGTTTCAGCACCCATGAACACCTTTGAATAACTTCCGGTAAATCTTACCAAGTTGGCGGAAAGGAGCATGGCATTATTTCCGCTAACAGCCTCCAAACTTGCAGATGATATGGTAAAACCACCAATATTCCCTTTTGTAGATGTGATTGTTCCAGTAATCTCTGCATTCTTACATTTAAAATACCCGGTTTCACCATTGATAAGAAGAGTTTCACCTTCATCATCATGGGATTTAAGCACATTGTTTTTGAACATAAATCCGGCTACATTCGCACCATCGGCAAACAGGGTGTCAGTAGCGATATTCACAAACTTCTGCATGGCTTCCCAATTGGAATCACCGTTGACAGATGTGGGTGCATCGGTAACGGAAGCACCGTAATTCTTTACAAGGAAATTATAATAAACTCCCCCTATCAGATATATGACCTTATCCCGGTAATCCGCATTCCAGACATAAGTCTGTCCTGATGCGAATACACCTCTGTCACGGGGAAACGCCCCTGTTGCTCCGGTTGCTCCTATGGCACCATCATTAGCTACACCCACCCCTTTTTCAGCGACAAAATTATTATTCCATGCGTTCGCGTCCGATGCGGATTGATAAGCCCGGACGGCAAACTGGGTGTATCCGGCTGTCGCTGGAACGGATATCTGATTGCTTAGGGTAGCACCTACATGAGCCAGCCAGCTTCCGTTATACTTACGGGCTGCCAGATAAAGCGTGCTGCACGTGCTTACATTGCCTGCCACATTCTGTTTGCAAGTGACAAGGAATCCAGACGGGGATGGCGTGCCCGTACTGGTGAAGTTGATCACGCTGACAGGACTGTCCAGCCAGTAGGATGTCGACGGCCCGACGGGGGCAACCATCTCCTGCCAGTCCGCATGTACCGTCCGGTTCGCAGATCTGCCGGCGAGGATATATCCGCCGTCTCTTTTCCTGCGGAGTCTGCCGTTTCTGAACTTGGCGATTTTAATCGGAGGGTTGGAGGTTTCAACCTTGCTTAAGTAAGATCCTCCGGCAAACGATACTGTACTGTTCTTGGCATACGGAGTATTGGCGGATTCCCAATGACCGGCTGCTGTGATGCTCTCACCATCCTTTCCGTCACTGCCGTCCACAACCATCGGGACAGTTTCGACATCAACCGCCTGACCGTTCACGTAGAACACGAACTTCAAGCTACTGGTAAAATTACCGGAAGCCACCCCGACACCATCACCGATGGGAACCTCGGCCGCACCGTCACGACTGTACTTTAACTCCCCGTCCGTTGTGGCCGTAGTGACCGCACCGACTGTCTTCATACGCCGACAGGATACCGAAGCTACACTGTAACCGCCGTTCTTGTTCTTGCTGACCATCGTGGCCGAAGTGACAAGGCTATAAATTACCGCATCAGAACCGTCCGCCCCGCCACGGACACCGGTTATCTTGAAAGTCAGTTCACGGGTATAGAGCTGCCCGTTCTTCATTGCAGCCAGTGTGATGGTGACCGTATTCTGTTCCGGGACCGATTTTCCGGCAGCGACGGATATCGCCACCGCTCCGGTGGCCTTGCTTGTGCTTGCCGTGAAACCGGCAGGCGTGCTGACTGTCAAAGATTCAAGGGTGAGTTTCTCGGTACCGTACCACATGGACACATGGGTAGTCCATGACTGTGCGGAAGTAGTAACGCCGGTACTGGTAAGAGCGACGCTCACCATCTCATTGTCAAGGTCGGCCATGACATTCGACTCCCCGTCTTTACTCCAACGGTGCACAGGGGCCGGAGTGCTCCATTCACTCCATACTCCATCACGCTTCACACGTTTGCACGCCCATTCCACCTGATGGTCGGCATCCACGCCAAGAAAATCATCTGTCCAGCCTTCCGGTATATAATCATCCTGCTGCTTCGATTCCGGCTTGTCAGGGGTAAGGCCGATGATGTTGGTACGGGTGTAGATCCACTCGTAACCTTTGCCGTCCTTGCCGTCAGTCCCGTCTTTGACCATGACCATCCACAAACCATTCCGATATATGTAAGTACAATGGTCAACCGTATTCCGGTAGCTGTCACCCTCCTTGGGATTGGACGGATGGGATGCAAACTCACCAAGGAAGGTGATGCTATCGCCTTTCAGCTCACGCCCGTCCAACAGCATCTCCCAGTCCTCATGCACGGTCCAGTCGGCTGACTTCCCGGCTAGGATATAACCGCCGTCTCTTTTCCTACGGAGTCTGCCATTTTTGAACCTTGCGATCCTGATGGGAGGATTGGATGTCTTCACCTTGGATAAAAAGACACAGTTGGCAAGAGTGACCATTGTATTGGCTTTGTACGGGGTTTTGGAGGATTCCCAATGACCGCCACCTACTACGGACAATCCCGGATCACCTTTTTGCCCTTCCGCCACTTGTTTCAGCCATGCCGGATTATCATCTGACGGTTCTGTTGTTGTTCCATTATCATCAACACACAACCACAAAGCCCCGTTATGTGACACCCGGTCATAGTAGGCGTACTTACCTGAAACCCATTCACCCTTGTCCAAGGGTACACGAACTGTCTGTCCGGTGATCTCATCAACTTGAAAGATAAGCCCGGTCATGATGATGTTCTGAAGAACGGCTGAGTAACTGTCCGCATTAATACCGGCTACAGTCATACCCTTCTTCTTGCCGAACCAGCTCTTCATCTGTGCCGGCTCCGGGTCCCAAGTGTTGGCATTGTCAAAGAATGTAATACAGTTATTTCCGTTGACTGAATCAATAAGTATATAAGTCTGACGTTCCGGGTCCGTAAAGTTACCTGTTTGTGCCAATACCATCTGCTCGGCAGGTTTCCAGTCAGAATGCCCCGGACGGGGAATGACAGTAAACTTCTTGGCTGTATAATCTGCGGCAGTCACCCGGAATTTCATTTCTTCAAAGCCGTTCAGCTTGCCTTCGCTATTTTTAGTCACAAAATAGGTGGTAAGGATGTCATCAACAAACTGGCTCAATCCGTCCGCATCCGTCAGATCGGGAGTGATGGTGTAGGTTCCATCGCCGTTATCCACGTATGACAATACGGTACAACCACCACCGGGGGAGTTTACCATACGTCCTTTGAAATAGGTTGTACGGTTATAAGCTATTTCAGGAACAAACAAACGCTTACGAAATACACCGCTTTCCATTTCAAGATTGCCCTTTTCGTCTATGTATCCACCTAATACACCAGTAACGAAATCACCGAACTTGGCGTATTTCTTAATGACAGTTCCGCCCAATAATGATAAAAGAAAATTTGTAGAATCCTCCTTGTCTTTGCGCAAAAAGTATTTGGTGAGCTTTTCTAAATCGGAATTATCCATGTTTTCTAGAATCCCGATAAATATGCGCCCAATCCTTTCAGCTGTATTCTCTCCTTCTGTAGATGCGTTTCTTACTTGAAGAGCCAGTTTCTTTAATATGTCAACAGAATCGCTCATTCTCCTATTACACGAAAAACAGTTCTATTAGATTTTAATTTCCCTTCACCGTTATAAAGTGGCATACCGCATTCTTTTAGGTAAAGCACGCATTCTTTCAGGTAGCGGTCAGCTATACTACATGCATCGCTATACACCATCATCTTTTCCTTGAATACTGTATGACTGCTATATTCACCTTCCTTGTTTACGAAGCCGAAACGGGATACATTCCCATCTCCATTTTTGACAATACAGGCATAGGTATAATAAGCCAAAGCTACGCGAAGTCCAGTGATGATTATCTTCTTTTTACATTTAGTTTCATAAGTACCTCCGTCAAGCAGTAGCTGGTATTTTTCAGGATTTTTTTTCACGTCAAGGAACAGTTCGTCTCCCAACGCTGATTTGATGTAGATATTCTCCGACTCACGGATGTAGGTTTCTATCTTGTCAGGATCGAGATGTACAGACATTCCGCGAGACAAAGCCGATACCTCATCTGTTGTTATTAGATACTGCTGCATTTCGTACATACTTTAATGGTTCAACACTATAATCATTAGAGGGGTTGACTACCTCATACCAATAGCTGAATATACGGCTAAAGGTACGCTCAATTAAGCGCTGTTGCTTGCTTACGATAGAATTGTAATACTCGAAAGCATCTTCCAAAATATCGCCTGAGAATCCGACTTTACCAATACGGATGCAATACCATGGCTCTTGGCCATAAGCTGAATAAATACGTTCAACCACACTTGCGTCAGTAACGGTAAATTCTTTGTCGTAATTTTGTGAGTTCAGATTTATTATTTCAGGTTTTTCCTCATCGCTTTCTAAAGTAACTTCCATAATCTTTCCTGCATTCGTATCACCTTGCAACTGGATGAGTGTATTTGAGAAACTGTCGTCATCGTCTGTATCTTTCACTTCGTTGCCTTCTTCGTCAAAGGTTATGTTCGATCCCTTTTTGGTGAATACCATAGCGCCAGGGAAGAAATTATTTCGTACATTTCTGTACTTGACATTGGACAGCCCTTCATCGGTACTCATTTCTGTAGCCACTCGGTCACCTTTCCCGACAGGATAAGTATTTTTCCCGGCCATTGACACCCATAGGATTTGACCTTTGTAGTATTCAATGCCTCCGGCAGCTTCTATTTGAGCCAGTATCACATCTTTTTGAGGGTTAAAAACATCTATATAGTCGATGTTTTCTTTCTTGACCTGCAGAGCTTTCCCTTTACGTGTCTTCTTTCCGCTCCAGTCTGGATGTACTGCTATTTTTGCCACATAACCGTTTTCATCTTCTTCTGTCAGACGGCAATTTTCAAACGGTACGTGCTGCATCTCCACTATCTCACAGAAAACATTGTAGTTAACATGGATTGCTATTCCATTGAGTTCGGACATGTCTTTACATAGTAACATGTGCACATCATCCAATGTGTCACCTTTTCGATTGACTACATATTTGGAAAAAGCAACCTCACGGAATCCGTTTCCTTCAATGAAGTCAGCGAAACGGTCTGAGCATTCAGATGCAGTAGAGCTTGCAGCAATGATATTCTTTAATGTCTGCGGATATAGGTTGTCCTGTCCGTAGGCTTGAATTCCTAGATTTTGTAAATAGCTTGTATCAATGCGGTTACTGCTTTTCTTTTTTAGATCTCTTACTCTCATATTCGCGAGGTTTACGTTCGTCCTTTATTTCTTTTATTCAACTTTATCTTCGCCTTCTCCATTCATTGCGTTCACAATCTCAATGGCCTTGCTTAGATGCAGATTCAGAGCTTTTTTACTGATCTTCTTGCCGTTGATTTGGAAATCTTTCAACGTGTCAGCCACGGATTCTTCAGAAACTCCGTCTTGTAATGATTCTACCATTGAATCAAGCAGGCTTTGATTGTATCCACATTTGTTAACACGTTCTTTCCAGTCCGTAGGTACATGGGCGAAATAAATTTCACCTTTCGGATTTTTGGCAAGGTACTTTTCAGCAACTTCATCAGTGAGGTTGTCATTAGTGTACATTTTATTGCTTCCGAACTCCGGTTGAAGCAGGACACCATTTTTTAATATATAATTACATTTTTCTTTCATACGGTTATTCTTTTTGATGTAAACAGTCATTTCGATTACAGCATCGCGATAGCAGTCGTTACATGATGTTTTGGTGAATTCTTTTCCTAATACTTCCTTGTACAATCTTTCTATCTCCGATTTATCAGAAGAGGAGTAGGAGGGAAGATCTCCTAGCTCCTTTAATTTATCAACCACTTCTTTTAATTCCATGATCATTCAGCTGGTTTTGTCAGTGTTTCAACAAGTGTTTTTGTCGCATCGTAAGATGTCTTGTACAAGAATAATGCTGATTTGGGAACCTTGGTTTCTTGCAAAGAGATATTCCATCCCCCTTCCGTTTCTTCAGAGTACTTGTCATTGCCGATCTCTGCGGCTTTCAAACCTTGGTAGTAACCGTAAACCTGAAAAGCTGAATCTCCCGGATTTTCGGTTTTATTTAACCCTTTGGCTTTATTTTCCAATACAACGACAAAATCACCGTTAGCAAGCCCGTCAATAATGTCATTGCATACATCGGGGTCATTTGCTAATACAACCATGTTCACTGTGTTAGTAAACGTGTTACGATAGGTTCCTGTTGCCAAGGTTGTATTGGTACCAGTAAAGGGGGTTGCACCGAATACCTGTACCTTGTAACCTTTTTTACCTGTTTTCAGCGCAAGAGCTTCTATCACATTCTTGCGGGTCGTGTTGAAAGTAACCGCACCGAAATCCACTTCTGCACGATTCATTATTACGCCCTCCTGTTCCAATCCTGGAACAATAGGATCATCGCACGATGGTGCGATGTCCTTTTTGATTGTTATATCACATATTGCCATATTTGCTCTTTTTCGTTAGTATGCTACCTGTACCAACTCATCTTCGCCAATCATGGAGCCTAATTTTCCTGTTGAATAAATGTAGTTCTTGCGGGCTTTCTTATCAAACCAGATATCCAAGTCCGACATCGGTTCGGTGCCCTCACATCCATACATCAAGTTCTCAGGAGAACATAAAACAGCACGATGCGGTAAGTTAAGTTTGGTTTTGTTGTTCTGATAGGCTTGAATAAATCTATCCCAAATGGAACATTTAACGATGGTTGTTCCATCGTATTTGCTGACCTCTACACCGTCAAATACAACTTCCCAGGGCATGATTACCTTGTACTTTTCTTTCATATCGTGAGTCAGAGCATCGCACATTGACTTGGTGGCGAAAATTGCGCATCCGTCTTTTTGGAAAATCCGGCTGTCGGCATCTTGCAACATCGCATCGAATATTGATGTGGCAATGCCTGTTTCTTTCATCTTTGATTTTTGTAATGCATATGATTCTTCTGCGTTGGCTGCAATTTCAGTGTGCTGTTCGGCATTGTTGGTACAGATGGCAAACAGACGTTTGAAAAAACCGTCACATGTTTTAAATAGTTCGATGTTTACTCCGTCAGTGATTTGACCACCTCCAGTGACAGACGCTGCTGATTTATCTCCAAACCATGTAAAACGCCACATCATTTTCATCATAGCTTCAGACAGCTTCGGCAGTACAATACCGTCCATATATTCGGTCGATGTCAGGTCTCCTATATTTGTTCCCGTTTTAAGGCAGTACTTGGCAATGGTGTTTTCCAAGTCTGTATAGCACATTTCCAAAGGAATTTGCCAATCCCCGATTTCCCATTCCTTTTGGGCGGCAGCGATAGCCACTTTTTTATATTCAGGGTCGCATCCGGAGCCGGCTACTCCGATATCTTCCATTTCACCGATAAAACCTGCTTTTTTACCGTTAGTCACATTGGGCATAAACGTCATAAAACGCTCCATGTCCTCGTTTTGAAAGACTGTTAACTGAATAAGGTCTTTCAAGTCTTTTACAGCCTGATTATCAGGTGTAAGTTTGTCAAAATCTAAAATAGGCATTTCCCCTCCTTTTATTACTTGTTGTTTCTTTTTTCTCTTTCTTCACGAAGTTTTCTCTGAATAGGCGTTTCATTTTCTTCTACTCCTTTTATACCCTTGTTGAACGTTTGGGTACGAGCTGACACTTTATAAGTACTACAATGTTTTGCCAGCCAGTTTTCGCCCCCGGCCATACGGACTGCGTTCAGAATCTTGTTGTCCTCAATGGTACGGGCATTCGTCTTTAGAGAAGCATTCTCAGTTTCCAACTCTTCTATACGGGCTTTTAAAGCTTTCACTTCATCCTCTTCCAATTCATCAGGATCTTTAATTTCTGTAATAACGCCATCTGTCACAATGATAGTCTTTCCGTCAGGCATGACATGTTCGCCATCGGGACTTGCTGTATCTCCTACTTGGGGTTCACCTTCATCTCTTTCCACGGTAAGCGTGTTACCTTCGGCATTTGTCAATTCCATAGATACGACCTGTACGTCTTCAATTTTTTGATAGCCGCATTTGGCCAGCAGCCTGTCTATGATAGTCTGCTTCACTGTTACTTCTTTTTCTTTGTTCATTTTTTTGTTATTAAATGTGTAAGTTCTCCCTTTGGCAGTTGTAGGCATAAGAACGGTCGTGATAAAACCTAATTGTTTGGCTGTTTCACCACCAAACCAACCGGCTTTATTCATTTGGGCTTCGATAACTGAGGCTTCCGATCCTGTGCGTTCTACATACAAAGCTAGCATCTTGTTTTTTTCACTCTCCAAGTTTGATTTTATTGATTCTAGGGTTTCAAGATCAAGGTCTCCATCGTATGAAGCCATATAAGGCTTGTGAATAAGAAACTTTGCATGTGGATAAGCAAAACGTCTTTCTTTTGCAGCGGCCAATAATATCACGGTTGCCATGGATGCACATCGTCCTACTGCAGTACAGCTGATTTGCTTTCCTGAAGCACGTAAGGCGTCATAAATGGCATACCCTTCAACGGCATCACCACCGCATGAATGTATCTCAATATCAATAACGTGGTCATTCGGATCTATCCAAGATAGGAAATTTTGAATATCGGGAAAAGACAATCCCTCTTCACCAGTTAGATACCAATTTTCCATTTTGTCTTTATCCGCAACAATATCTTTGTTGATGTATAATTTCGCCATATATAATCTATTTTGAAGCAAAGGTAAAAAACGGTATATGGCTATAAGAATTTCAGAACATAATAGCACTGACACGCTTTGTCAGTAAAAAAATAAGGGGAAGAATAATCTTCCCCCTTATTGAATTGAAACGTCAACGGACAACCTGTCAATGACTCTATAGATGGTCCTTTCTGAAATGCTGTATTCATCTGCCAGGTACTGCATGATATATGCCTTTTTATGACCTTCAGCCGTAAGACGGGTGTAGTCTTTATACATTTCTAGGTATTTAATATCTGATGCATCTAATGACATTTCAGACATTATCCTAAGAGTGTTCCTGTTTATATATAATAGTTCGTATGCTTTCATAAACTACCGCTTTCTTCTATGTATTTAATTCTATTCGCAACTGAAGTAAACTCTTCTACAGAAACGACAGGGGCAGGAGCCATCATCATTCCTTTGGCGACTGCTCTGGCCAGCATATCTTCGCCTAAAGTTTGATTATTCGTTGCTGTTACATTAATAGGTACACCTCCACCCATCATATTGAAGGATGATAGGATAGGGGCGAACATGGACGTAGCTTTGGCAGTTATAACGGATTCTCCATTCGACAATTGTGCCGGAATACTGTCGCTCGTTCCTGTCCCCGGTCCTGTAACCAAACCACCTTCTGCAAATTTAGCACTTTTTACTATCTTAACAGCATTTGCAATGTTAGAAAGGATTGTTGCAATACCTGATGCCATTGTAGCTATACCAAGAATACCTTTCCCTGATTCAGCGGATACCATTTTTGCGATCGCCTTACCTGAATTGATGGCGATCTCTGCCAAAGCCAACATTTTGCTTGCCATAGCAAATCCTCTGTCAGACTCCCCAATTTGTTCTGTGAGAGCTACAAGGCCATTTGTCACCTGTTCCATTGCTTCATATTTAGTTTGTTCTATTTCAATCTCCTTATCGCTCAGTTCTTTTTTGGATTCCAGATAAGCATTCTGTGCTTCCAGCTTGCGAAGATTGAATGCTTCTATACTTTCACCTTCCATTTGCTGCAGGCTATCGAGCTCGGCTTTCTTTTGTTCCATCCTTATACGAAGAATTTCCTCTTCGTTATCATATGCTTGTGCGATTTCCGTTTCAAAGCGTATGCGCATGGCTTCCTGTTGCTTGTTGATAATATCCTGCTCATGAACTGTTGCCAGTTCGTCTATCTTGGTATTGTACTTTGCTTTAATGGCCAGTTTCATTTCTTCGGTTTGTTCTGTGCTGGTAAGTTCCGCCTCTTGTTGTGCTTGTAATTGTTGTATCTTTAACTGATACTCCTGCTCGCTGCCTTCCTTGACCGATTCCAATTGCAGGGATATCATTTTTAAACGGTTCTCCAGTTCTTTTTTCAGCTCCTCATCGGACAACTTGCTAAGTTCCATAGATTTTTGTTGTTCCAAAGCCTTTATTTTGGCGTTGATGGCTTCACGAGCCTTAGCGGTAAGGTTCTCTTCTTGCTTTAAACTGATTTGCAAATCCTCAATCTGCCGGGAATAGTTCAATTCAATCTCTTTCCGTGCTTGTTCTCTCTTGTCTTTCACTAAGGCAAGCATAGCATCTTCTGCTGCCCTTACTGCTTCCAGTTCTGTTTGCTTTGCTTCCTTTGCTTTGTCTGCACCTTCCTGGCGGATAGAGTTTAGGGTGTTTTGCTGCTCTGTCTGACGGGTGTAACTGCTTTCTTCCAATTCACTTAATCTGTTTACTTCTTCGCTTAATTTCCTAAGGTCATCAATAGTGCTTTCCGATATACCGATTTTTCCAATAGCTTCATCTGCTGTAATTGCTCCTTTTTGCATGTCCTCAATGGTCTTAAGGGCTTCCTTTGTTACTTTAGTATATCCGAGCATATTGGCAATTCTTGCTTTCGCTAAGTCTGTTTGGATTTTTAAGTCCTCTTTTTCCATTGCTGCAGCTTTTTCCGCAGCTTTGATACGTTCCTGTGTGGACAGGGTCTGGTCATCTGCAGCTTTTTTCAGCTTCTCAATTTCAGCTCGGTTAGCGGCACGTGACATGGACAGCATGACTTCCCTCTTGTCTATCTCATTCAAGACTTCTGCCAGCTTCCACGCCTGTTTGGTTTCATTGACTATTTCATCACCGATACCAGCGAATATGGATTTGGCATCATTCCCCGCCTGTTTGAAGTTCCCGGTAAACAGATTCACTAAAGCACTTCCCAACTTGCCTGCCCGGTCTATTAAGACATTTACAGTGGCACCAAGAGCACCCATTATCTTATTGGCTGCTTCCACGCCCTTCTGTGTTTTGGTGAACCATGATACCAAAGATCCTAAAGCTACAATTAATACTCCAATACCAGTTCCAAGTAGAGCAACTTTCAACAGTTTCAAAACTTTAATCCAGCCGGTTGTGGTGGTCGAAACAGTAAGCATTTCTGTTTTTACTCCAGACAAATAATTTCTTACTCCACCCAAGGAGGTCACCATTACATTTATCTGCTGCACGAACGGGATATTGGCATTGGCGGCTTCCATTATAGCTTCCTTGTAATTGCCAACATTTCGGTAATACCGCTGTGTCTCTTCTTCAGCGCCCTTTAGAGCATCAGTAACCTCATTAATTCTGTTTTTTATGTTCATGCCTGTATCCGCATTTCGTTCCGCTTCGGATAAAGCATCGTATTCAGCCGTTAGGTTTGACAGTTTGGCACGGAGAGAAACAAGGCTGTTTTCTTGTGCCTTCTCCTGCTTGAGCTGATTTTGCATTGTTTTCGTTATAACACGTATCGAATCATTACAGTCGTTGATATAGGCTTTAGATGCCGCCATTTCTTCATTGTACTGCTGCCTTTTTATGTCTCCAGCCTTTAACTGTTCCTTCAGTTTCGCCTCTGCTTCTTTGGCTTTGTCGATTTTTGTCTGATACTCGGCTATAGCTTTGATAGCCTCATTATAATTCACTTTGATATCAAGTATCTTTTCTACTTTGTCTGCCATAATTTTAGATGTCTAATTGTAATAATTCAACATTTGCTATTCCTGTATTTTCTGCTGTAACGGATAGAATTGCATAATATTTCCCATATTGGGCCAGATATGCTGGAGTGGTCATATCTAAGTCTCTCAAGTCTTTTTCTGTTATTTCTATTTTTTCTTTAATGATTTTGGGGGTATACACTGCATTTTGAAAGCTTGTGTAGAATCTTTTTATGATATCTGTGAACGACAATTGTGTGAAGGTTCCATTTGATAGACCTCCATTGTTTTCCTCGAGAAGTATTCTTGGTTGAACTTTTTGCAGTTCAGCCTTTCCCTCTCCGTCATATTTGTACAATCGTATGAATGCTGTAATTCCTCTCATGTCGCATCCTGCAAATTTCAACTCTGCCATTTCTCTAGACTTCTCTAATGAGCTGATCAAGCAAGTAATTTCTCCACTGTAGTTGCCTTTTACCGTATCATCGTCTTTGTATTTAAGTATATTTCTTTGTGCAAAGCCATCGATAGTGAATTTCATTTCTTTAGGCTTGTTGGCCATATACGATGCTATTACCCGTCTAGTCCAATTGTACGCTTGTTCTTTTTTCTTTATGATATCATCGACAGACATAAATCTTATAATGTTCGTGCCTTCAATAGGATATGCAAATACGCCTAGCATGGTAGATATTGCTTTAATAAAATCAAGCTGTGTCATATCTGGCAAATTTGGTATAATGGGGTAATGACCATTCCCGTTAAGAATACTTTCGTCTGGTTGCTTGGGCGATACAAGGCTGTTTTCCATTCTTAGATTTATGATTCCATCTACACCGTTTGATACGTCTGCAATAAATCCGATATTTGTGAATCCAAACCGGATATCTGTACCTTTGTTTACTGAGTCAGACTCTACACCTTCGAACTCAAACGTAATATTGTAAGAGTTTCCTCCATTGCTTATTATATCCGTATATCCTATGTTGAATATTTCATTGTTCTCTCCGTTCTCAATATAATAAGCTATCATGGCTGCATTGCTGGGATAGAAAGAAGTTAAAGTATGTATTGATACTTTGCCTGAAGCATTGAGCTTTATGGAGTTTCCTTTTGTCTTTATTCCACTAATGAATGTGCCTTCGCTTAGCGAGCTTTTATTTACCGTTCCATAATATGATGAATATTCTTTATTTTCGAAGTAAAGTTCAATAGGCCCGGTTCCTTGGTTAAGGTAATATTTTGCATTCAACCACAGTTCATTCTTTTGAGAGAATTCCAACCCGTCATTTCTTGTCAGCAATGGGATAAACAGCTTGTTCAAGACTGCTTGCTGTTCACTTGGAAAAATGAATATCACATCATTATCAAGTGATATATGTTCTAAAATCCATGTTGCTTTAACTGCCGGATGATAGGGTAAGTCTTTATCGGCTGAACGTATATTGTAATTTACTTTTGGGAAAAAGAAATCTCCATGACTATCATATTGGCTTACGTTCTTTCCGCTATTCCATTCGATGTAATAATCAGGAAATGGATCATTCCCTTGGCTTTCATAATGCCAACGTTCTTTTAAATCTTGCAGTTTTTTTTCTTCATTGGCAATACTTGAAAATTGTGTTGCGTTTCCCCATATTAATGCGGTTTCAAACACATCAGACGTGCCTATCAAGTATATTTTTGCCCCTTTGATAATTTCTACTCCGTTTCTTATGTATCTAGCGTCAAGGTAAAATGAAGCAACGGAATATTGGCAGGATGGCAGGTCTGCGTGAAGAAATGCAGACTGATTCCTCACTGTGTTTGGAAGTTTAATAGTGTAGCTTGTGTTACTTACAATTTTGCCTATATCGGTGAATATATTATTCTTGTATTTTAATGTGATATTGGTGCTGTCGTCCATATCTACTAATTTGTTGTTGGCACCGACATATAATAATTCATTTCTCATAAGCTCTGCACGTTAGTTTCAGGTAATATAATGTTCGCTTCAAAGTCTTGCAGTGATACCCGCTGTTTGACGAAATTTCCCACAGACACATTTACGGCCATCCATCTGGCGTTACCGTTATCATCATAGCCCATGAACATATCAACAACAGGAGATGTGGCCATTTGGTAAAGGAAGTCATAAGTTATGCTGTCTATTAATGGAGCGCATACGGGAAGTGTCGTTTCTTCCATTTTCCTTTGCTTTCGTCCGCTACCTCCATGGTATCCGTTCTTGTAACTGTAATCCTGCATATTGTTTCTGATGAACTCTCCGTCATTGGATACCTGCGAAGTCTCGTCTCCTTGCATGAATAGCCAGTAACACCACATTCCATGGCGGTTGATCCATCTCAAGTATATTCCACAGTCTGAATTGTCAACCTTACAAGTGATCTTTGTGGCCATATTGAGCAGCCCTCGGAAGGTGAAATCAAAGGTGTGGTCAAAAACAGATGCTGCCGTATTACTTCCAGGTAGATAAAATTCCACCCTGTCTGAAGCATCTATTCCAGCAAGAATGATATTCCATGCATTTTGTCCTGATAATGCGATAGGGGAGCTTTCGGAACCATCTATAGTTACTTTTACATTCCCTGATGTTGCAGAGTATAAGCCTACAGAGAATGGGTAGTTTTTGAACCATGTCAGCACTCGGCTTCCATTATACTGCTCTCCAACCTTACTGGCTCCCCACAATATGAATACGTTGAACTGGAAGCTGTTTTCAAGTGTTCCTGATTCGTTATACATATCAAGCTCTATGCTAAACAGACGTCCTAACTTACTATCTTCGGCGTGAGTTGACTTGTAATCGACTTCTCTGTATTCGTCAAAATAGCTCTGCGTATAGAATGATAGGTCAAAGAAGCAGGAACCACCGAACGTCGCTCTGTTCTCTCTGTCTGATGTGGCTGTGGTGGTGTCCGTTACCGTTGCAGTAACAGATTGATAGTTTCCGCCAAGGATATTTATTATCACAGGATTAAAGCAGAATCCTATTTGGTCAGGATATTCAATTGTTGTATTATCTATCGTATGTGTTCTCATTGTCGAAATTCAGATTTATATGTTCAACTTCTGTTTCATATATAGCCGATACCCTGCTGGCTATATTGTCCACGGTATTTTCTAGATCACGGGAATAGATTTCCTCATGTTTTCTGTTTCGGTATAGTTCCGTTCCTTCCTTGGCTATCTTTCTAGCGACAAGGTAGGCGAAGGAATCGGGCTTCTTTACTTGTATACCCTTATCTTCCACCCATTGGCGGATAATCTTGTAAAATCCTTTCGGAACTTTCCCTGGCCCACGTCCGGTTTCTAGTACCGCGAATGCCTGCCTGCCCCACAAAACGCCTCCGTCCTCCGACATTTCTACTTTCAGACTGCCCTTTGTCCTTCCACTGGCTACTTGTC
>ERZ1023639.377-NODE-377-length-15068-cov-8.840405_pt1 | contig 15068 bp, 14 predicted proteins | sample MGYA00380334_ERZ1023639 | MGnify/ENA primary metagenome ERZ1023639 (study PRJEB33179, sample SAMN07448971) | human gut metagenome | biome: Human-gut; feature: Human associated habitat; material: Faeces | host: Homo sapiens | place: India: Bhopal | collected...
CAATACGATGTTGCTTATTGAATCGATTTACACAAAACTCTTGACACACCCAAAAGAAAAGGAAGGCCAAAAAGTTTTTAACAGTATAATTTAAATCATCTATTCTTTACGCTGTATAATATCAAATGTTATAATATATTAAAGCATAAAAGAAATATACCCATGGCCTAAGGGCACATGGGGAAGGAGGATGAAAGATAGATGAGCGTAAATCAAAGATTGGTTAATAAACTGACTGATAATTTATTTGACGGCATCCTTCAGCTTAAAACCAGGGATGAATGTTATGAATTTTTTGAGGATCTTTGCACGATCAATGAAATCCGGGATATGTCACAGCGCCTGGAAGTAGCAAGGATGCTTGAGGCTGGGGAAAAGTATGATCAGATCGAGAAGGAGACGGGGGCAAGTACTGCAACAATCTCAAGAGTCAAAAGATGCCTTAAGTACGGGGCTGACGGATATCTGACAGTACTTTCAAGATTGAATGAATTAGGGGGAAACAAGAAATAATGGATAAACTGAATCTTTCTCATGCAGGGTTTAAAGCATATGATATTCGCGGCATTGTGCCGGATGAAGTAAACGAAGAACTTGCTTACAGAGTAGGACGTGCCTATGCAGACCTGTATTATCCAAAAACCATGTGCATCGGCTATGACGTGCGCCCGAGCTCCCAGAAGATCTGCGAAGCTGCAAGCCGCGGATTGACTGACGGCGGTGCTGATGTGTATAACATCGGACTCTGCGGTACAGAAATGATGTACTTCGGCACATTCTTCTATAAAATGGATGGCGGATTCATGATCACGGCCAGCCATAATCCTTCCAACTATAATGGAATAAAAATCGTCAGACAGGAAGGCATCCCTGTCAGCGAGGATACAGGCCTTAAGGATATTGAAGAACTTGCTTTTTCCGGAGACTTCAAAGAGTCCGAGAAAAAGGGAAATGTTTATAAGAAAGAAATCATCGATGATTATGTAAAGCATATCCTGACATTTGTCGATATGAAGAAGATGAAACCGCTTCATATTGTTGTTGATGCAGGAAACGGCTGTGCTAATGTTGCATTTGCACCTCTTGAAAAATATCTCCCGTTCAAATTCAGCTATATTGACATGCAGCCGGACGGACTTTTCCCGAACGGCGTGCCTAACCCGATGCTTGAAGAATGCCGCAAGAAACTGGTCGATACCGTATTGAAAGAAAAGGCAGACCTTGGAATTGCATGGGATGGAGACTTTGACCGCTGCTTCTTCATTGATGAAAATGGCAAATTTGTTGAAGGCTACTACATGGTAGGCCTTCTGGCTGAATACTTCCTTCAGCTCCATAAAGGAGAAACCATTGTCCATGATCCGCGCGTCTTCTGGTGCACACAGAAGATCTGCGAAGAACTGGGCGGAAAAGCCGTCGAATCCAAAGGCGGCCATGCCTTTATGAAAGAGACCATGCGCAAAGTGAAGGGAATTTACGGCGCAGAAAACAGTGCTCATCACTTCTTCCGTGAATTCTCCTATTGCGATTCCGGCATGATTCCCTGGCTGATTGTTGCTCAGATCATGAGTAAAAAGGGGAAAGGCTTGGGAGAACTTGTTGCTGAAATGGAAGCTGAATTCCCATGCAGCGGCGAAATCAATCTTCCTGCCAACCATGTGAATGCTATCCTGGAAGCAATTGAAAAGAAATATACACCTGATGCTGAAAGAATTGATAAGATCGATGGCATCGGAGTTGATTTCAAAAACTGGAGATTCAATCTCCGCCCGTCCAATACGGAACCTTTGATCAGATTCAACATGGAAACCCGTGGGGACAAAGAACTCCTTAAAGAAAAAGAAAATGAAGTCATTGAATTAGTCAAGTCTCTTAACTGATTCGCCGTGACGATATAAAAAAGCAGGACCTTTCTGGCAAGACGAAGGTCCTGCTTTTTTATTTTTCTTGAAAGGAGGATATGGAGAATCTGAAAATAATTTATGCATTATATTGCATTTTATTACATAAAAGCGTATATTTATAAGCATAATTAGTCAAAGACCCATTTAGATACAGAAAAGAGAAGATCATTATGAAAAAAATTACAAAGGCAATTCTGACCGGAGCCGTAATTGCAGGCATGTTTATGGCAGGAGGGTGCGGCAATAGTTCTTCTGGCAGTTCATCGCCAAAAACCAATGAGAGCGCTTTGATGCAGAAAATCAAATCAAGCGGGAAACTGACTGTAGGTACAGCATCCGGATTTCCTCCTTATGAGTTTTTAGATACTTCAGCATCAGATGGCAAAAAGATTGACGGGATAGATATCAAACTGGCTGAAGCTGTTGCCAAAAAGCTGGGAGTCAAATTGGAAATACAGGATATGACATTCCAGTCGCTTTTATCCTCTCTTACCACGGGAAAAGTGGATATTGCTGTCTCTGCAATCAATCCGACTGAGGAACGTAAAAAGACAGTAGATTTTTCTGACAGTTATCTTGAAGGGAAACAGACGCTTCTTGTCAGAAAAGAGGATGCAGGGAAGTATAAGGCGCTGAGTGATTTTGACGAAAAACGTATCGGTGTACAGAAATCTACGATTCAGGAAAAGCTTGCTAATGAGCAGATCAAGAATGCGCAGATCGTGGCACTTCCCAAGGTCGCAGATGCACTTCTTGAGCTGAAGACGGGGAAAGTGGATGCGGTACCTGTGCAGAATATCGTTGGAGGCCAGTATCTTCTGACAAATAGTGATCTTTCGGCAACAAATATTTACTTCAGCAATTACAGCGGCGTCGCTGCCGTTGCCGTGCCGAAGGAAAGTGCTGATGTCATTAAAGTGATTAATGAGGTCATTGCAGAAAACAAAGCCAATGGAAATATCGATAAATGGGTTGATGAAATGACAAAGAAAGCCGTTGAGAATGCCAAGAAATAATGTGGATATAATATTTATTTACATATAAGGAGAGCAGAATACTGCATAAAAGTATAGATATGCATAAACACTTTATTTCATATCTATACAATAAAGGCGGAAAATGGTAATATGCACATAGGAATGGAGGGATGTATACATGAGAAAATCTTTAAAGCTGGCATTGATCGGTGCGGCAATTTTAGGTTCGCTGGCAATTGCCGGCTGTGGAGATAATTCCAAACCTTCTGGCGCGTCTAGTACACAGGAAAGCAAACTGATGCAGACAATTAAGCAGAGAGGCAAATTAATTGTTGGCACTTCTTCGGGATATCCGCCTTACGTTTTTGTAGATGCTGATTCCCCTGACAAGAAGGTCATTGGGCTCGATATTGAATTGTGCAAGCAGATTGCTGACAAACTCGGTGTCCAGATGGAAGTACAGGATATGGGATTCTCTGCGCTTCTTTCATCAGTGACTTCCGGCAAGGTAGATATTGCAGTCGGAGGCGTCAACCCGACACCGGAAAGAGAAAAGGCGATGGCATTCTCTGATATTTATCTGCCAACGGAACAGAAGCTTCTGGTTCTCAAGAAAAACGAACATCTTTACAAGGACATGGCTGATCTTGATGGCAAGACAATCGGTGCAGAGAAATCTACGACACAGGAAACGACGGCTCAGTCAATCAAAGGAGCAAACGTCATCGGACTTTCCAGTGTCCCGGATGCTATCCTGCAGCTGAAGAATGGCAAACTTGACGGAATTGTCGTGGAAGGCGTCGTTGCCAAGCAGTACCTTGTATTCAATGATGACCTTGCTTTGGCGGATGTACAGTTCCAGGGAGCTAAGAAAGTCTCTGCTGTTGCACTGCCAAAGGGAAGTGATGATGTATTGAAAGTCATTAACGGCATTATCAAACAGGATACGGAATCCGGACAGTTTGATAAATGGGTTGATGAATACAGTAAAATTGCAGTGGAAAAAGCCAAGAAATAATAAGCTGGACCTGACAGAGAGGAATGCAAAAGCGCATTCCTCTTTTTCATTTGTATGGAACCGTAATGATTTATTCATCATTGTGCAAGTAAATGCATAAAAGACAAGAAAATTTCATTATTTATACGAATAATTATTGACATACGTGTATATTTATGCTACCATCTATCCATCACAAAGATGTATCCGGTTTGGGATCAGAATTATCAGAGAGGTGCTTAAAATGATGAAAAAGATAAATGCAATGAAATTGGCAATGCTCGGAGCAGCAGCTGTAGCAGCTTTTGCTATCACAGGCTGCGGTGGAAGCGATAATAAGGCAGCAAGCAAGCCGGCTCAGGCTGAAAGCCCGCTTATGCATAAGATCAAGAGCAGCGGCAAGCTCGTTGTGGGAACAGCTTCCGGTTATCCTCCATATGAATTCGTAGACACAAGTGCCGGTGAAAAGAAGGTCATCGGGATTGATATGGAACTGGCACAGAAGATTGCTGACAAGCTGGGCGTCAAGCTTGAAGTGCAGGACATGAATTTCCAGGCTCTTCTTTCTTCCCTGACAGGCGGTAAGGTTGATATGGCTATCGCAGGCATCAACCCGACAGATGAACGTAAGAAATCCATGGATTTCTCTGATAACTATCTTCCGACAGAACAGAAGGTAATCATCCGCAAGGCTGATGCTGACAAGTTCAAGAAGGTAGAAGACCTTTACGGCAAGACCATCGGCGTACAGAAATCCACTACACAGGAAGCTCTTGCTAAAGACCAGATTAAGGATGCCAATATTGTAGGCCTCGCACATGTTCCTGAAGTTGTCCTTGAACTGAAACAGGGCAAAGTCGATGCACTGGTTGTAGAAGGCATCGTCGGCGAACAGTATGTCATTTTCAACAATGACCTCATGTTCTCTGACATTAAATTCCCGAATGCTGTCAAGAACTCTGCAGCAGCCCTTCCGAAAGGAAATGAAGATGTAGCTGCTGTTGTCAACCAGGTAATCAAAGAAAACACGGACAACGGAAACTTCAAGAAGTGGACAGAAGAATACAGCAAGAAAGCAGTAGAAAACGCAGATAAGAAATAATCGGCTGTGAATAACGTATGAATCAATAGGAAAGGTCACCATGCACCAGATGTGTGGTGACCTTTTATAAGTCGCAAAAATGGTATATCATTACTGACTGCGGCATGCACGGATAATACTGAATGTAGTCAAGTTTTAAAACGTATGTTATAATGAGTCAATTATCCTGATACAGGGAAAATCAATAGAAAGAGGGAAGGCTAATGAGCGTTAAAACAGTTCCATTTAGTGATGAATTAATTCAGAATATTGCTGCCAAATACGGTACACCTTTTCATATCTACGACGAAAAGGGCATGTTAGATAATGTCAAGCGCTTTCAGAAAGCCTTTTCCTGGAATCCCAACTTCCATGAATATTTTGCTGTAAAAGCGACTCCGAATCCCTGGATCATGAAGAGCCTGAAAACGCTGGACGTCGGATCAGACTGCAGCTCTATGGCTGAACTTGTCCTTGCTGAATCGGTTGGAATCAAAGGGGAGGAAATCGTATTTTCTGCCAATGATACGCCTGATGAAGAATTCATTAAGGCACATGAGCTGGGTGCCATCATTAATCTGGATGATGTTTCAAATCTGGATGATCTGGAAAGACTTCAGATTGTGCCGGAAAGGATTTGCTTCCGCTACAATCCGGGTCCGGAACTGACCAGAGGCAATGCAATTATCGGGACGCCGGAAGAAGCAAAGTACGGAATGACTTATGACCAGCTCATGACCTGTGTCGACTGGGCTAAGAAGAAGGGCATTTCCTATATCGGAATCCATACGATGGTCATTTCCGCAGAACTTGAGCTTCCCGGTCTTTTAGGCACGATTTCAATGATGTGCGATCTTGCCAATGATATCAGAGACAAAAAGGGCATTACTGTCGATTTCATTGATTTTGGCGGCGGAATCGGCATCCCTTATCTTCCTGAACAGGAAGCAGTCGACATTGAAGGATTGGGAGAAGGCGCAAGGAAACTCTTCGAAGAAAAGATGGCAGGATTTGAAAAGACAAGAATCTGCTTTGAATGCGGCAGGGCCATTACCGGTCCGTATGGCTTCCTTGTGACAAAGGCTATCCACTACAAGAATATTTACAGGAACTATATCGGAGTAGATGCATGCATGGCTGATCTTATGCGTCCGGGCATGTACGGGGCTTACCATCACATTACTGTTCTTGGGAAGGCAGATGCACCCAAAGACCATGTATATGACGTAGTTGGTTCTCTTTGCGAAAACTGCGATAAATTTGCCATCCAGCGCAAGCTGCCGGAAATCGACATGGGCGATTTGATTGTTATCCATGATACCGGAGCTCATGGCCACAGCATGGGGTACAACTATAACGGCAGACTCCGCCATCAGGAAATTATGGTTTATGAAGATGGAAGCGTGCAGCAAATCAGAAGAAATGAAACATTGTTTGATCTTTTTGCTACACTTGATTTCCCGTCCCTGAAAGAAAATACAGCCAAAGTTGAAAAATAATTTTTTAAGAGATGTCTCTTTTTGGAGGCATCTCTTTTGTCTCTTTTAAGGGATTGATTATAGAAAATCGAAGAATATAAGAGTATAATCTGGACGTAAGCAAACGTTTATATTGAAACGTAAGGGGGCTTTAAATTATGTATACGTTATCAAATCAGCAGTTCAAAGGTAAAGTTCCACAGATTGATCCGAATGCTTTCGTTGCACCGAGTGTATTTCTGTCCGGTGATGTAAGAATCGGAAAATATTCCAGCATCTGGCCAGGCGTTGTTGCAAGAGGCGATGTCAACTACATTTCCGTTGGCGAATGCTCCAATGTACAGGATCTCTGCTGCCTGCATGTAGCAGATAATAATCCGTGCATCATCGGGGACTATGTTACAATCGGACATAGTGCCTGCATTCATGGATGCGAAATTGAAGACCATGTACTGATCGGCATGCATTCCACCATTCTGACAGGAGCAAAAATCGGCAGAGGCTCTATCATTGCAGCCGGAGCTTTGGTTCTGCAGAATCAGGTCATTCCTCCGAACTCACTCGTTGTCGGTGTCCCGGCAAAGGTTATCAAGACCATTAACAAGATGGACAACATCCATGCACAGGCATTGAAGTATAAATGCGAATGGGCTATTGGATATGGTGTAAAACCGGATATCGATGGCGAACTCTATCACAACGAACCTATTGTTTAACAGGCAGTGATTGGACTGGAAGTCGTTTCATAAATGATAAGAAAGATGGCAATGCGGAAAACGCACTGCCATCTTTCTGTTTTCCCTTATTTTATCGTTTATGCGGCAGGCAGATGATTTGACTAGAGGATAGTGCGGGCTATATAATATATGACAACTATATAAAACGGATAATTATCTAATTATCAGAATAAACGGAAGGTGACATTATGCGAGAAAAGTATATTCCTCAGCAAATCGAGAAAAAATGGCAGAAGATTTGGGAGGATAACAAGGCGTTTGAAACTCACTATGATCCAAACAAGAAAAAATATTATGTACTGGAAATGTTTCCTTATCCTTCAGGAAACCTCCATATGGGCCATGTAAGAAACTATTCTATCGGCGATGTTGTTGCCCGTTTCAAGAAAATGCAAGGATTTAATGTCATCCATCCGATGGGATTCGATGCGTTTGGCATGCCGGCTGAAAATGCAGCAATCCAGCACGGAATTGCTCCGGTAAAATGGACTTATTCCAATATTGACAATATGACAAGACAGCAGAAGGAACTCGGTCTTTCTTATGACTGGGACCGCAAAGTTCTGACCTGCAGCGAAGATTACTACAAGCATACACAGAAACTTTTTGAAATCTTCTACAAAAAAGGACTGGCTTACAAGAAGGAAGCCAAGGTCAACTGGTGCAACAGCTGCCATACCGTTCTTGCCAATGAACAGGTTTAAGAAGGGAAATGCTGGCGCTGCAAGAACCCTGTCGTAAAGAAAGACCTATCCCATTGGTTCCTGAAAATTACAGCTTATGCAGACCGCCTTCTGGCAGACCTTGATCACATGCCTGGATGGCCGGAACGTGTCAAGACGATGCAGAGAAACTGGATTGGCAGATCAACCGGCACGCAGTTCTCCTTTACTGTAGAAGGCATGGATGAACAGATTCCGGTCTACACAACAAGAGTAGATACCGTTTATGGTGTTACTTACATGGTGCTTGCTCCTGAACATCCGCTTGTTCCGAAATTGATTGAGAGTAATCCTGATAAGGCATCTCTTGAAACTTTCATTGAAAGAATGAGAAATGAAAATGATATTGTCCGTACTGCCGAAGATGCTCCTAAGGAAGGAATGTTCACCGGAAGTTATGCAATTCATCCGCTGACAGGAGAAAGAATTCCGATCTGGATTGCAAACTACGTTCTTTATGAATACGGCACAGGCGCTGTCATGGCTGTACCGCAGGGCGACCAGAGAGACTGGGAATTCGCTAAAAAGTACAATCTTCCGGTCAAGCTGGTTATCCAGAACAAGGAACATGACCTTAAGCTGGAAGACATGGATAAGGCATACGATACAGACGGATTCCTTGTCAATTCCGGCAAATTCGACGGACTGACCTCTGGAGAAGCCCGCGAAGCTATTACGAAGAAAATCGAGGAAATGGGAATCGGAAACGGCAAGGTCAACTACCGTTTGAGAGACTGGCTGATTTCCCGCCAGAGATACTGGGGCTGCCCGATTCCGATCATCCACTGCCCGCATTGCGGCAATGTCCTGGTGCCGGAAAAGGATCTTCCTGTAGTTCTTCCGGAAGATGTCAACTTCGTAGCCGGAGCTACCTCTCCGCTTGAGACAAGTGAAACATTCCTCCACTGCAAGTGCCCGCAGTGCGGTGCTGATGCAACCAGAGAAACCGATACAATGGATACATTCATCGATTCATCCTGGTACTTCCTGCGCTACTGCGATCCGCACAATACAGAAGAACCATTCAGCAAAGAAAAGGCTAACTACTGGATGCCGGTCGATCAGTATATCGGCGGCATTGAACATGCTATCCTTCACCTGCTGTATTCCCGCTTCTTTATGAAAGTGCTGCAGGATGAAGGCATGGTAGATTATCCGGAACCATTTACAAACCTTCTCTGCCAGGGCATGGTTCTCAAAGACGGCGGCAAAATGAGTAAATCTGTCGGCAACGTTGTTTCTCCTGAAGAAATCGTCGGAAAATACGGCGCTGATACAGCAAGACTCTTTATCCTCTTTGCAGCTCCTCCGGAAAGGGATCTCGAATGGTCCGATCAGGGCGTTGAAGGCTCTTACCGCTTCCTAAAGAGAGTATGGGCTATCGTAGAAAAGTATCAGGATTTCGTCAAGGAATCAAAAGGTGATCTTTCTGAAGATGAATTTGCACTCAGAAGAAAGCTTCATCAGACGATTTCCAAGGTTACGGAAGACCTTGACGGCAAATTTGCTTTCAATACGGCAATCTCCGCTGTTATGGAACTGGCCAATGAAATGTACCGCTTCAGCGAGACACATTCCGTCATCGAAGACAAGCTGGCAAAAGAACTTGTCCGCAACCTGCTGATTCTGCTCGCTCCATTTGTTCCGCATATCACTGAAGAACTCTGGCAGCAGATCGGTGAGAAGGAAAACAGTGTCCATGATGCAGAATGGCCGGTATGCGATGAATCAGCCCTCGTTGTTGACGAAGTGGAATTAGCTGTTCAGGTCAATGGCAAAGTCCGTGGTACCATCAAAGTGGCAGTCAGCATGGAAAAGGACGAGATTGCGGATCTGGCAAAGGGACTTGCTGAAGTGCAGAAATTCATCGAAGGCAAGACAATCGTGAAAACGATTGTGGTTCCTGGAAGAATCGTTAATATCGTAGTTAAATAAAATAGCAAATTTAGAGAGATCAGAGACTGTTCCTGGTCTCTCTTTTGTTTTGCCTGCATATACATGTTACGGCCTGATTTATATTATGCTAGAATGAAATAAGATAAATCTTAGAGGGTGGCAATCATGAATATTACATGTGAAGGGAAGGAGTACCATTTCTTTGATGGCGCTACTCCGCAGAACTTATGGAATATCGTACGCGGCGCAAGAAAGCGCACCGATGCAGTAGTGGCTGATTTTAACGGAGATATTATAGATTTCCAGACGCCATTTCCAAGTGATGGAGCCGTCAAGTGGATATCTCTGGAATCCCCGAAGGCCCACCAGGCTTACCTCAGGAGTGCCATTATGCTTCTGGTGTGTGCGGTAAAAGAAGTCTACGGTGCAAAAGCGGATGTCAAGATCAAGCATTCTTTGGGGAAATCCATTTACTGCGAATTCAAAGACGGACATACGCCGCTCCAGAAAGAGCTGGATATCCTTTCAGAAAGAATGCGGGATATCGTCAAAGAAGGAAGGGACATTACCAAAATCATAGTAGGAAAAAGCAGAGCCATTGCCTTTCTTCGAATGAAGGGGCTCCAGGAGGATGCCGAGCTTCTTTCCCAGCTCGATATTGATCATCTGGATGTGGATCAGTGCGGAAAGGTCATTGATTACTTCTTCGGGCCGATGCTTCCGGATATGAGCTTTGTCAGGCAGTTCATCCTTCGTTCCTATGCGCCCGGATTCCTGCTGAGGATTCCGCAGCCTGGAGAGGAGGAATTGAAATTCGGTGAGGAAGATCCGTTGTTTGCACGCGTCTTTCTTGAATCCCAGAACTGGAGTGAATTAATTGGATGCCATAATCTGGCGGAACTTAATCATGCCATAGATACGGGAAAAATCTATGATTTTATTGCCATTGCCGAAGCGCTTCATGAAAAAAGGCTGGCTGAACTGGCAGATACGATCTGCGAGCAGAAACCCAATATACGGCTCGTGTGCATAGCAGGGCCTTCTTCCTCGGGCAAGACGACGTTCATGAAACGGCTGATTGTCCATTTGAGAGTCAATGGCGTAAAGCCAGTCATGCTCTCTCTGGATGACTATTTCCGGAACCGTGACGAGATGAATAAGGAAGACTGGGAAAGTCCGAAGGCACTCGATATTTCTTTATTTGAAAATACGGTATCCGCACTTCTTGAAGGCGGAGAAGTGCATCTTCCTCATTTCAACTTCATTACCGGGAAAAAGGAAATGAGTGAGGAAACAGTAAGTCTTGGAAAAGGACAGCCCATTTTAGTGGAAGGACTTCATGCGCTTAATCCTGCGCTTACATACTTCGTTCCAGGTTATCAATGCATGAGAGTCTATGTCAGTGCTCTGACGCAGCTCACAATTAATGATCACAACCGTATTTCCACCTCCGATACAAGACTTTTAAGAAGACTCGTGAGGGACGTCCAATTCAGGGGAAACGGGGCGGAGCATACGCTTGAGGTCTGGGACAGCGTAAGGCAGGGAGAGGGAAAAAATATCTTCCATTACCAGAACAGGGCGGATGTCGTATTCAATTCAGCTTTGCTTTACGAAATACCGGTTCTTAAGAAAATGGCCGAACCGCTTCTTCACGATATCAGGACTGAAAGCGGAGCTTATGCGGAGGCGCAGAGGCTTCTGGAGTTCCTGCGGCCATTCCGGGAGCTGGATGTATCGGTCGTTCCGGATAATTCACTGCTGAGAGAATTCGTAGGATATAAGGGACTGGGGAAATCTTTCCTGAATCATTAAGACGCTGGAGTTTGCATAAATCGAAGCAAACGGATATAATAGAAATTGTAATAATGAAAATTTTCGATATGTCTGAAAGGGGTATATTTATGGATATTACTGACGTTATTGTGATTGGTGCTGGTCCTGCAGGTCTGAATGCTGCTTTATACGCTTCCCGCAAGGAGCTCAGCGTAAAAATTATTTCAAATGATATCGGCGGACAGATGCTTCTGACCAGTGAAATTGAAAATTATCTCGGATTCGAATCAATTTCCGGTTTTGATCTGGCAGACAAGATGGAAGCACATGTAAGGAAATACCCGGTTGAATTTATCACCGCGGCCGTCATGAATCTTGAAAAGAATGAAGATGGAAATTTCGTCCTTCATCTGGATGATGGAAATACCGTCGTCGGAAAGGTCTGCATTATTACAGCAGGAAAGCACAGCCGCACGCTGGATATACCGGGAGAAGCCAAATTTACAGGCCGCGGCGTATCTTATTGTGCCACCTGTGATGCTCCGTTCTACCGCAATAAGACTGTTGCCATTGTCGGCGGCGGGGACAGCGCTGTACAGGCTGCTGTAGAATTAGGACATCTTTGCCCGAAGGTGTACCTGGTGGTCAGAAGCCGCATCAAAGCAGCTGAAATCATGGTCAAACGCATGGAAGAACTGCCTAATGTAGAAGCTCTTATCGGTTATGTTCCTGAAGAAGTCAAGGGTGACAAGAAGGTGAATGCCCTTGTCGTAAAACGCAAGAGTGATGGAGAAGAGCGTGAACTTGCCGTCGATGGTGTCTTTGTAGAAGCAGGCGGCATTCCGAATAATTCCTATCTTCCAGAAGACGTGAAGACTAACAGCATGGGAGAAATCATAACCAATAAGGACGGAGAGACAAACATTCCCGGCCTTTATGCAGCTGGTGATGTCACAGACTGCAAGAACAAGCAGATCATTATTGCTGTAGGAGAGGGGGCTGCCGCAGCATTAGCCGCTCACGACTACTTGCTGCGAAGCGGTAAATGAGGGTCACGAAGAAAATAAAGGCAGAGCAGCTGAGGCGTCTCAGCATTGCTTATGCGGGGGAAGGGACAATGCTTAAATACACAAGTCCTTTTACACTGCTCGTGGCAGTCATACTTTCTGCCCAGTGTACGGATAAGCGCGTCAATATTATTACTGACAGGATTTTTCCGCGCCTTGATACTCCGGAAAAGATGGGAGCCTTGACGCAGGCGGAGCTTGAACGGGAAATCCATGACTGCGGCCTTTATAAATCCAAGGCAAAGAACCTTTTGGGAATGTGTCATATGCTCTCTGAGGAATATGATGGAAAAGTCCCGGAGGACTTTGATAAGCTCGTAAAACTTCCAGGCGTCGGCAGAAAGACGGCCAATGTTGTAAGAAGTGTTGTATGGGGATATCCTGCCATTGCAGTCGATACACACGTTTTCAGAGTAGCCAACCGTCTGAAACTTGCAACGGGCACAACGCCGCTTGAAGTAGAGGAAGGCCTTCAGAAGGCCATCCCCAAAAAGGACTGGTCAGCAGCGCATCACTGGCTGATATGGCACGGAAGGCGCGTATGCCATGCCAGAAAGCCTGACTGCGAAACCTGTATCCTGCAGGATGTATGTCCCTCCTGCACAGTCAGCGTCCCGCCGTGGAAAGGCTGATCCGGATATATTACAAGCAATACAAAAGCCATGCGGAATGCCGCATGGCTTTTCTTTTTTATTAGTGAATTTTAAAACATATTCAGTATTCCCTGGAAGTGGTAATAGTTCGTCGGGAGGAAAGCATCTACGAGTTTGGAAACCCCAGTCGGTTCCGGAGCTGTGAGGAACAGGAGGAATAAAGCGAGAACTGTAATTCCAATGGAGAGCAGGTTTGCCTTGCCTTTTCTGGATACTTCATAGTAACCGAAGAGGCGGAGTCCAAGTGCGCCAAAGAAAACAATGACCATACCGGAAAGAGAGAAGATGCCGAAAAGGATATTTGCCATCAGGAAACCTACGTAGAGAACCGGCAGGAAAATGAACGGCAGGTTGTAGGCAATCGGTGTCGGATTGATATTGCGGCGCATATCATCGAGCCAGTCTGCTATATCAAATCCAAAAAGACCAAGGAGAATGAATGATAGGATAATGACCTTGTCCCAGATGGAAGAAAGACGGTCTCTGTCCTGTCCCAGCCACCAGAAGAAGAAACAAAGAAGAAGACCTGCAGCGCCGCCAAAAATGTAGTAATAAGCAGCAGGAATGAATTTTACGCAGATCATGGATACAGTGATGAGTACAGATCCGATGGCAATATAAGGAATCAGCTGTGAAGTCGTCATCTGACGGTCATCTGGTACTTCTTCCTTCATCTTAGCCAGAATTTCCGTCATGAATAAGAACAGGAAAATAGCTAAAGCAGCGAACGGATAAAGGAAAAGCGAAATGACGATCAGAAGTATCGGGAAAAATACTCTGAATCCCCTGAAGACCTTCAGCTTTTTAAAGTTCAGCTTCTGGTTCTGTGTATATATGGTTAGTCTTAAAAATACCAGGTAAGTCAGCATAATGCCGATCGTTTCCAGAGGTTCACAGCCTAAGTACAATAAGCTGCAGAAAACCAGTATGGCGGTATTGGCACCTGTGAAACGACTGATCAGGGAACTGAAGAGCCCGATATTTAAAAACGCCACTATTGCATCAACAAAATTCAACGCATCCATCTCCTTCAAAATTAACAATTTCATATTAGTATAACTGTTGGGAAGAATTGGCGCAAGAGAGCAGGCTGCTATATTGTATAAATATAAAGATATATTTTATAAGGTAATAATACAGCCGTATGTATAGTGCATTAGAAAGAGAAAAATCCAGCCTGTTTCAGGATTATCTTTATCCGGTATAGAAGCGGGAAGAAAACTGCTAATATTGCACTTTTACTTGCCTTGTGAAAACTGTTAAAATAAAAAGCATAGAAAAACCTTATAAAAACATAGAAATGAACACAGGGAGGGGAATGAAGGCATGGACCATTTGATCATCGTGGATTGTCAGTATGATTTTATCGACGGTTCCCTGGCATGCAGCCACAGCCAGGAGGCAGTCAGAAATATTATAGCTTTTGCCAATGCAAATGATGTGAAATGCATGTATACATCGGACTGGCACAGCAAGACAAATAAATCTTTTAAAATTAACGGCGGTATCTGGCCGGTACACTGCGTCGCAGGAAGCAGGGGCACTGAAGTATCGGATGAATTTAATCAAATGAATGACGGCAATCGCCCCGGCAAAGATAATATTTTCTATAAAGGCAAAAATGATGATGTTGAGGAGTATTCGGCATGCCTTGCTGTAAACAGCAGCGGAATAGTATTATCCGACTGCGATTAGACTCATCTCTACGACACCGTTATTGACGCCGAGTACTGTGTCAAGGAATCCGATCTTGGGCTTCTCGAAAAGGCGATTAAAGTAA
>ERZ1023639.390-NODE-390-length-14820-cov-6.295902_pt1 | contig 14820 bp, 13 predicted proteins | sample MGYA00380334_ERZ1023639 | MGnify/ENA primary metagenome ERZ1023639 (study PRJEB33179, sample SAMN07448971) | human gut metagenome | biome: Human-gut; feature: Human associated habitat; material: Faeces | host: Homo sapiens | place: India: Bhopal | collected...
CCCGTCGCGCGAGCCCAACGACTCGGCGGCTCGCGCTGGTTCGGGATGCCGATCGCCGCGACCGCGCGGCCAAGGCCCGATTCGCGCAAGGCCTGCGCGGCAACGGCGCGCTCGCTCTCCCAGATCTCGTTCGGGTCGTGCTCGACCCAGCCGGGCTGCGGATAATACTGCTGAAACGGCTGCTGCGCGTGTCCGCCGACGCTGCCGTCGCGCCCGAACAGAATGGCGCGCGAGCTGGTCGTCCCCTGATCGAGCGCCAAAATATACCGCTGCATGAAGATACCCCCTTGTTCATTTGGACCGCCTTATGCTATACTAATGAATAAGATTATATCATGCAGGAGGGTTTTGCGCCATGGCTATTTGCAGGGAATTTTACTTCCCCTCGTCGGACGGCTCCTCGCGCATTCACGCGGCGGAGTGGACGCCCGAGAGCGGTGAGATCATCGGCGTTTTACAGATCGCGCACGGCGTGGCGGAATACGGCATGCGCTACGCGCCGTTTGCCGAATTCATGACCGAGCACGGCTTTGCCGTCGTGGCGAACGACCACCTCGGCCACGGCCTTTCCGCCGAGAAGGACGCCGACACGCTCTATTTCGGCCCGCGCGACGGCTGGAAGCATGTTGTGGACGACATGTACGCCCTGCGCTGCCGCACGAAGGAAAAATATCCCGATGTTCCCTATTTTCTCATGGGCCACTCGATGGGATCGTTTTTAACGCGCACCTATCTCATCCGCTATCCCGGCACCGTCGACGCCGCCATCATCATGGGCACGGGGCATCAGTCCCCCGCGATCGTCGCGGGCGGGCGCGCCATTGCCAAGGCCGCGGGCAAGCGCCACGGCTTCAAGGCGCACTCTCCGCGCGTGGAGGCGCTGGCCTTCGGCGCGTACAACAAGGCGTTCGCGCCCAACCGCACGGAGGTCGACTGGCTCAGCGCGAGCGACAACAATGTTGACGCCTACATTGCCGACCCCCTCTGCGGTCAGAAGGCGAGCATCGGCCTCTTCTATGAGATGCTCGGCGGCATCCGCTTCATCAGCACGCCGAAAAACATCGCGTCGATGAACCGCAACACGCCCATTCTCTTCATCTCCGGCGACAAGGACCCTGTCGGCGAGATGGGCAGGGGCGTCAGGCGCGCATACGAGGCCTTCCGCCGCGCCGGCATGCGCGACGTGGAGCTGAAGCTCTACAAGGGCCTGCGGCACGAGATTCTGAACGAAGACTGCCGTGCCGTGGTCTATAACGACCTGTGGAGCTGGATTGAAAAACATTTATGAATAAAGTCAGGAAGGCGAACCGTCAGGCGGTTCGCCTTCTTTTACTTCGGAGCAACGTTCGCGGCGTCAAAGCGTCGATATCGTGCGTCGTGAGCAGGACGCGCGCGGTCAGGATGCCGTCAAGCGTGACGAGGAACACTGCCAGCGCCGCGGCCCACTCTGGAAGCAGTGCGGCATAGCCCTCCAGAACCGGCTGCACATACCGCACGGCGAGCATCGACAATATTCCCCAGCAGATGGAAAACGGCAGGCAGATGCGGCCGTTCACGTCGCATTTGGTCGAAGAATAGTCCCAGAACTGCACTTGAAACAGCCTTTCATAGCCCCAGTGCACGGCGTATTCCATCGCCGTCGCCGCGAGCATACCGAGCAAGATCTGCTCCCACGCGCCGGGGAGCTTTTCCGCCCCCAGCAATAAGATCGTGACCATCGCAAAGCCGTACACCGGACACAGCGGCAGGAACACGAAGCACCGCCGCAGCCGGTGGCTCGATCTTGTCGCTGCGGCGAAGAGCTTTTCAAGGCAATAGCCCAAAAAGCTGTAAGCAAACCAGTACCAGATATGATCCATTTCTTCCTCCGCGTCCGTTTTTCTCAGTATGGCCCGCGCAGATGGAAAAATGCGTGCCGCGCGCGTTGCAAAGCGCGGCGAATCATGGTAAAATGACAAAAAATCGACAGGAGAACACAACTATGCCTGATACCTGGGAAGCTCTGGAACACGACTGTAAAAATTGCCGCGAATGCTCGCTGTGGGAGACGCGCACGAACGTCGTCTTCGGCGTCGGCAATCAGAATGCTGAAGTTTTATTCATTGGCGAAGGCCCCGGTGCGAACGAGGATGCACAGGGCGTGCCGTTCGTCGGCAGGGCCGGTCATCTGCTCGACGACATGCTCGAGATCATCGGCCTCAAGCGCGACGATGTGTATATCGCCAACATCGTCAAGTGCCGCCCGCCGGAAAACCGCGACCCGCTCGGCGTGGAGCAGGACGCCTGTATCGGGTATCTTCGCCGTCAGGTCGCGCTGCTGCGGCCGAAGATCATCGTCTGCCTCGGGCGCATTGCGGCCATGCGCATCAGCCAGCCCGACTTCACGCTCCCGCGCGAGCACGTCCAGTGGGTTGAAAAGACCGGCTTTCAGATGATGGCCGTCTATCACCCTGCGGCGCTGCTGCGCGATCCGCGCCGCAGGCCCGAGTCGTTTGAGGATTTCAAGGGCTTACAGCAGAAGATCAATGAGCTTTGCGAACACACCCATGCCGTTTCCTAATGCAAATGGCATACTTTTCGGTGCTGTGCCCTGCCAAATTTCTACATAAATAGTGTTTTTTGGATAAAAATGCTATTGACGGCCATTTTTGTGTGTGCTATATTACTACCATCCTTTTTGAAAGGACTTGGAGCTTGAGTGATGAAGACTGTTGTAAGCAACGTTGCATATCGCTTTTACTATTACTCTTACTTTTACTTTAAGGACAAGGTAAGAGCGATTTGTGATGCCCGTAGCTGAAAGGTCTTTCGAACCAACACTTGAAGGTCACTTCAAAAAGAGTTGAGTCAAGGAACCCGCCGTATGGACCACAAGTCCTTACAGCGGGTTTTATTGTTATCAGCAAGAAATAAAAATTGGAGGAAAAAAAGCATGAACACCAAACGCATCATTTCTCTTGTTGCCTCTCTTGCCCTCGTTCTCAGCCTGAGCGTGGGTCTGACCGGCTGCGGCGATAAGGCCGCACAGGACGACAATCAGGGCAGCACCGACGGCGAAGGCACGAAGTACACCGTCGGCATCTGCCAGCTCGTGCAGCACGAGGCACTCGACGCTGCCACCCAGGGCTTCATCGACGCGCTGAATGAGGCGCTGCCCGGCCAGGTCGAATTCCAGAACAAGAACGCTTCCGGCGACAGCGCCAACTGCTCCACCATCGTCAACGGCTTCGTCTCCGACGGTGTGGATCTCATCTTGGCGAACGCCACCGGCGCGCTGACCGCCGCCGCTGCCGCCACGAGCGACATCCCCATCCTCGGCACTTCCATCACCGCTTACGGCGTTGCTCTTGATATTGACGACTTCAACGGCACTGTCGGCGGCAACATCTCCGGCACCTCCGACCTCGCCGACCTCGAGGCGCAGGCCAACATGATCTCCGAGTGGTTCCCCGAAGCCAAGAAGGTCGGCCTGCTGTTCTGCTCCGCCGAGCCCAACTCCCGCTACCAGATCGAAGAGGGCGCCAAGTACCTCTCCGACAAGAGCATTGAGACCCAGGAGTTCGCCTTCACTGACACGAACGACGTCGCTTCCGTGACCCAGTCCGCCGCCGACTACTCCGACGTTGTCTACGTCCCCACCGATAACACCGCCGCTTCCAACACCGAGGCCATCGCAAACGTTCTCGTTCCCGCGGGCGTGCCTGCCATCTGCGGCGAAGAGGGCATCTGCAAGGGCTGCGGCGTCGCGACCCTCTCCATCAGCTACTATGACCTCGGCGTGACCACCGGTAAGATGGCCGCCAAGATCCTGACCGGCGAGGCCGACATCTCCGAGATGCCCATCGAGTTCACCGAGGCCACCCCGAAGTACAACGCCTCCATGTGCGAGACGCTCGGCATCGAGCCTCTTGAGGGCTACACTGCCATCGAAGAGTAATCTGATCACATCCCCCCGCAGGCAGGGACGGGCTTAGCCCGTTCCTGCCTCAACAAGAGATAGGAGGAGAGAACCCATGAGTTTTCTTTTGTCGCTGATGAACGCCCTGCCCGGCGCTGCCGCACAGGGTCTCGCCTGGGGCATTATGGCCATCGGCGTTTACATCACCTTCCGCATTCTGGACGTGGCGGACCTGACCGTCGACGGCTCGCTGGCAACCGGCGGCGCTGTCTGCGTCATGCTGATCCGTGGCGGCTTCAATCCCTGGATCGCCCTGCTGTGCGCGATGCTCGCCGGTATGCTGGCAGGCCTCGTCACCGGTCTTTTCCACACGCGCTGCGGTATTCCGGCCATTCTCGCCGGTATCCTGACGCAGCTTGCGCTGTATTCGATCAATCTGCGCATCATGGACAGCAAGGCAAACCAGGCACTCAGCGTTGATAAATATCCGCTGCTGCTTTCGCAGCGCTATGTGCGCGAGCTCTCGATGAACAATCCCCTGCCGCTGCTGCTTCTCTTCACAGCCGCGGTCATCGCCATCCTGTACTGGTTCTTCGGCACGGAGAAGGGCAGCTCGCTGCGCGCGACCGGCGCAAACCCCCACATGGCGCGCGCACAGGGCATCAACACGAACTCGAATATCGTGCTTGGCCTGATGGTCTCGAACGGTCTTGTCGCCCTCTCCGGCGCGCTGCTGGCGCAGTATCAGGGCTCGAGCGACATCAACATGGGCCGCGGCGCCATCGTCATCGGCCTTGCCGCCGTCATCATCGGCGAGGTCATCTTCGGCAAGATCTTCACGAACTTCGGCCTCACGCTGCTGGCCGTTTCCATCGGCGCGATCATCTACTACATCGTGCTCCAGATCGTGCTGCAGCTCGGTCTGAACACCAACGACTTAAAGCTCATCACGGCGCTGATTGTGGCGGTCTTCCTGGCCATTCCCTACTGGAAGGGCAAGATGTTCCGCCGCAAGGTGCAGCCCCAGAGCGCAAAGAACGGAGGCAACGGCCATGCTTGAACTCAAGGAACTTTATAAGACCTTTAACCCCGGCACCATCAACGCCAAGACCGCGCTGAACGGCCTGAGTCTGACGCTGAACGACGGCGACTTCGTCACCGTCATCGGCGGCAACGGCGCGGGCAAGTCCACGATGCTCAACGCCACCGCCGGCACGTTCTTTGTCGACTCCGGCAAGGTCATCATCGACGGCTCCGACGTCACGAACCTGCCCGAGCACAAGCGCGCGGCATTCATCGGCCGCGTGTTCCAGGACCCGATGATGGGCACCGCCCCCTCGATGTGGATCGAAGAGAACCTCGCCCTCGCCGCCCGCCGCGGCCAGCGCCGCGGTCTTTCCTGGGGCGTGGCGAAAGAAGAAAAGGAGCAGTACCGTGAGCTGCTCGGCGGTCTCGGCCTCGGCCTTGAGTCCCGCCTGACCACCAAGGTCTCGACGCTCTCCGGCGGCCAGCGCCAGGCGCTCACGCTGCTGATGGCAACGCTCAAGCGCCCCAAGCTGCTGCTGCTCGATGAGCACACCGCAGCCCTCGACCCGAAGACCGCCGCCAAGGTCATGGAGCTCACTGACCGCATCGTGCGCGAGGGCCAGCTCACCACGCTGATGATCACGCACAACATGCGCGATGCCATTCAGTACGGCAACCGCCTCATCATGCTGCACGACGGCCACGTCATCCTCGACATTGCGGGCGAGGAGAAGAAGAAGCTGACCGTGCCCGATCTTCTTGAGCAGTTCACGAAGGCCAGCGGCGACGAGTTCGCCAACGACCGCGCGATCCTCTCCTAACGTTTTCTCTCTCCCCTATAAAGCACAAAAAGAGCCTGAACGCTTTGTTCAGGCTCTTTTCTTATCCTTTTTTACGCTTCCCGCAGCACGACCTCGACAATGCCGACATCGTCGGTATCGGGGTAGAAGTTCACTTGCCACGGCTCAGTAAAGCCGGGGTCGACCTCCTCCTGCACAGATCGTACCATGTCGCGGATGCCGTCACGGTCCGCGGTGAAGTACGTGAAGCGCACGGCGATACGGCTGAGCGAACCCTCGCGCGCCGTCAGGCGCAGAAGGTCAGGCAGCGCCTCGGTGCTCGTCGCGGTGACAATGCCCGCCTGCTCCTCCGCCGTGCGGCGGTAGCCGAGACGCACGTGCATCTCGTAATAGGCACGCTCCTGCGTGTCGGTGTAGCTGATGTAGTCAAGAAGATACGCGCCCAGTGCCGTCTCCTCCTGCACCTCCTTACAGGCCTGCTCGGCCATGGCCGCGGCGTCGTCCTCGCTGTAAATGCGCACAACGCCCTCTTCGCTGTGCTCGCCAAGGAGCAGCAGCAGCGCATTGACGAGGTCCTGATAGCTGTCGGCGCGCAGGGTGTCCGCACCCTCGTTTTCCCAGTAGACCTCGCTGTGCGGCGCGGAGACGCTGTAGGAACGCTCAAGCACGACATTGCCGCCGCAGCCCGAGAGCGTCAGGCAGAGCGCCAGCGAAAGCGGAATGAACTTTTTGCGCATGGCGCTCCCTCCTTTTGGGCGAAATCTCTCTTTCTCAGTAGCCAAGTGGCTCGTCGACGAGCACGACCTCGGTCTCGCAGCTGCGGATGGCCTCCCACAGCACGACAAGGCCGCGGCAGATGCGCTGCGGGCTCTTGCAGTCGTAGCAGCGGTCGCCCTTTACGGCGCATGGCGTCTTCACGCCGAGGCGCTGCGCGTTTTTCGGCGCGGCGATGTTGCGGGCGCGCCAGAGCGCTTCGGCATAGGCCGGCGCGATCTTGTTGCTGCCGACGACGAACCACACCTTCTTGTGGCCATAGAGCGACGAGGACACACGGTTGCCCGTGCCGTCGATGTTGATGATCTCGCCCGTTTCGGCAAGGCCGTTGGCCGAGAGCAGATAGTTGTCGCACGTCGAGGCGTTTTTGAGCACCTCGGCGGCGCTCATGCCGTCCGGCACGTTCCAATGGCTGAACATTGTGTTGTGCTTGCCGAGGCTTTCAAAAAGCCCCATCTGAGAGAGCGTCATGCTGCCGCCGAACGACACGCTCTCTCCGTCGATCTGCGCGTTCAGATAGTCCGCCGCTTCCTTCGCCGTCGCGAAGGCGGACACCTTGACCCCGCGTTCCTCGAGATTCTTCTCCACCGTCGTAAGATCCATTCCTGCGTCCTCCTTGTATCCCGATATTCTTAGAGACCCTGCGGGTCGTATTCGCCAAAGCCCTCGCCAAGCACCTCGCTCGCGTCGCAGACAATGAAAAAGGCGTCGGGGTCAAGCTCTTTAATGTAGCGCTTGATGGAAACCGCTTCCTTCTTGCGGATGGCACAGAACAGCAGCGGACGCTCCGCACCCGTGTAGCCGCCCTTGCCGTTCAGGAGCGTCACACCCATGTCGCGCCGCAGCATCTCCTGCATGATCTCCTCATACTTGTCGCTGATGATGTAGGCGACCTTCGCCGTGTTCTGACCGTAGACGACCAGGTCGAGCACCTTCGTCGTGATATAGAGCGCGAGCGCGCCGTAGAGCGCATTGTTGAGACTGCGGAACACCGCGGCGTAGATCAGAATGATCGTCAGGTCGATGCCGAGGCAGATGTTGCCGATTGACAGCCGTTCAACGTGCGACCGCACGATCCACGCGCCGAGCTCCGAGCCGCCCGTCGTCGTCTCCTCGCGGAACAGCAGGCCTGAGGCGATACCGAGCGTCACGCCGCCGTACAGGCACGCAAGCAGCGGGTCCATGGGCGCAAACTCGTGGATGGCCGCGACAACGTCGATCAAAATGGAGCTCAGCGTCATCGTGTAGATGGACTTGCACAAAAATGCGAAGCCGAATTTTTTAAGTCCCACGATAAAAAGCGGCACATTGAGCACGATGACCATCGTACCGACCGGCAGAATGGGTGCAAAAAAGTTAATGATCTGCGAAATACCCGTAAAGCCGCCGACCGTAAAGCCATTCGGTGCATAGAACCAATCGAACGACAAGGCATACAGCACGCAGGCAAGCGTGACAATGATATAGCTTTTCACCTGCTCGCGCAGTTTTTTATTTTTCATAAATTTTCTCCCCTCACATGTTTCTCTCAGGCTTCCGACGTCAAATCAGCGAGAGCTGCTTGTCGTCGCTGTCCTCCGTCTTGAGCAGCGCGCCCGTCGCGGGAATGCTGCGGCCGCGGTAGCGGGCAAGGTCGGTGATGCCGGTCTCCTCCGGGAAGCGCACCGTGTCGAGCACGTACTTCTTTTTGAGCGTCAAAAGCGCAACGCCCTGCGTTGTGCGCGTCGTCTTCACACCGAGAAGCGCTGTGTTGACGATCAGCACGCGCGGCTCTGTCGAATAGACGGCGATCTCGCGGTCTTCCTTGAGATACAGCAGCGCCTTGAGCGGGCTTTTGTCGCTGTAAGCGCCGGTCAGGCGGCGGCGGTTCGAGGTCGTCTTGTAGGCGGACAGCTCGACCTTCGCGGCCTTACCGTTTTCGAAGAAGAAGATCATATAGCCGCTGTAATCGCCGGGAAGCACCATGGCCATGACGCTCTCGCCCTCGTCCATGCCGAGCTTCGCGGGTAAGTAGTCACCCAGCTGGCTCGCCTTGCCGTCGGCAAAGTCGCTCGCGCGCGTCTTGTAGACCTGCGCCTTGTCGGTGAAGAACATCAGCTCGGCGGCGTTGGAGCTCTCCACGCTCATGCTGAGCGCGTCGTCCTCCTTGAACTTCTGTTCGCCGGACATGCGAAGAGACTGCGGCGTGATCTTTTTGAAGTACCCGTGCTGCGATAAAAACAGCGTCACGGGATAGTCCTCGATGGCGTCCTCCTCGCTCTCGGCGTCCTCGGCATAGTCGTAGAGGATGCCGGTGCGGCGGGGCTCGGCGTACTTTTTGCGCACGTCCTCAAGCTCGGTCACGATGATCTTGCGGATGCGCGACGGGCGCGCGAGCGTATCCTCGAGGTCTTCGATCTCCGCCTCGAGCGATGCCGTCTCCTCCACGCGCTTCAGGATATACTCGCGGTTGATATTGCGCAGCTTGATCTCGGCGACATATTCCGCCTGGATCTGGTCGATGCCAAAGCCGATCATCAGGTTCGGCACGACGTCGGCCTCCTTCTCCGTCTCGCGGATGATCTTGATGGCCTTGTCGATGTCGAGCAGGATGCGTTTAAGCCCCTTTAAGAGGTGCAGCTTGTCCTGCCGCTTTTTGAGCACGAAGTACACGCGGCGCTTGACGCTCTCGGTGCGCCACGCGCACCACTCGTCTAAAAGCTCGCGCACGCCCATCACGCGCGGCATGCCGCCGATCAGGACGTTGAAGTTGCACGACGCTGTATCCTGCAGTGTCGTCGCCTTGAAGAGCTTCTGCATCAGCTTGTCGGGGTCGGCACCGCGCTTTAAGTCGATCGTCAGCTTGAGGCCGGAGAGGTCGGTCTCGTCGCGCATGTCGGAAATTTCCTTGACCTTGCCCGCCTTGATGAGTTCGGCGACCTTGTCCATGATGGCCTCGGTCGTGGTGGTGTAGGGGATCTCGTAGATCTCAATGAGATTTTCTTTTTTGTCGTAGCGCCAGCGGGCGCGCACCTTTACGCCGCCGCGGCCGGTGTTGTAGATGTCCTCGATGGCGCGCGGGTCGTACAGGACCTCGCCGCCGGTCGGGAAGTCGGGCGCGAGCAGCGTTTCGCTGATGCGCACCTCAGGATTTTTCAAAAAGGCGATCGTCGTGTCGCAGACCTCGCCCAAGTTAAAGCCGCACAGCTGGCTCGCCATGCCGACCGCGATGCCCTGGTTGGCCGAGACCAGGATATTCGGGAATGTTGTTGGCAGCAGCGCCGGCTCTTTCATCGAGTTATCGTAGTTGTCGACAAAATCAACGGTGTCAGAGTCGATGTCGCGGAAGAGTTCGGCGCAGATGGGCGCGAGCTTGGCCTCGGTGTATCGGCTGGCCGCCCACGCCATGTCGCGCGAATAGACCTTACCGAAGTTGCCCTTCGAATCGACGAACGGGTGCAGCAGCGCGCCGTAGCCCTTGGAAAGGCGCACCATCGTGTCGTAGATGGCGGCGTCGCCGTGGGGGTTCAGGCGCATCGTCTGGCCGACGATATTCGCACTCTTCGTGCGCGCGCCGGTAAGAAGCCCCATCTTGTACATCGTGTAAAGGAGCTTTCGGTGCGAGGGCTTGAAGCCGTCGATCTCCGGAATGGCACGCGAGACGATGACGGACATCGCGTAAGGCATGTAGTTCGTTTCGAGTGTCTCTGTAATATTCTGCTCCACCACGTCCGCGTGGAGGCCCATGACGTTCGGGTCCGCGCGGCGGTGGGTCTGCTTTGGTGTTTTGTCGCTTTTCTTCATTCGGATACCTCAAAATTGTTCCGGCGGCAATATGGCCGCTGGTCATACTATTTCTAATATATCCTATCACACTTTTTTATGCTCTGCAACACCGCGGAGGAAGAGAAAATTGCCGCAAAACGCCATTTTTTCGCCAAAGGCGCACAAAGCCGCCGCAGCAGCGCATATTGATAAAATCGCGGCGCAGAGTGTACAATGCAGATACCCCAACAGGTATGGAGGCCAAACGATGAAACAGTGTATAGACGCCGACAATCTGCACCGTCGGCTCAAAAAGATCATCGGTCAGGTGCAGGCCATTGACCGCATGGTGGACGAGGACGTCCCCTGCGAGGATATTCTTGCGCAGATCAACGCGGCCAAATCCGCGCTGCACGGCTGCGGCAAGGTCGTGCTTGAGGGGCACATCAAGCACTGCGTGCGTGACGGCATCGAGCATGGCGACGCGGACAAGACGATCGAGAGCTTCACGAAGGCGGTCGAGCGCTTTTCGAACATGGGCTGAGCAGGTTTTTCCCCTCTCGCGCCCATTTTCAGCAGAATTACATGAAAGAAGAGAAGCAGTTTTGTGCTGCTTCTCTCTTTTTGCACGCTTTATAACCTATACCTCCATATGTATAATAAGCCCATACCCCCTATGTTACAGAAAGGAGTCACTTCCGTGAAACCGGCAATGGAAAAGCTGGAGTATTTTTTAGAGCTGGGCGGCACAAAAAAAAGATATCACACTGCTCGTGATCTCCGGCATCGCGCTGATCGTCAGCATTTTTGATCTCGTCCCCTTGCCGTTCGACGCCTCGTGGGCCGCGATCATCCTCTGCGGCATCCCCATCATTTTAGAGGCCGTCATCGGCCTCGCCACGGCGTTCGACATCAAGGCAGACGTGCTCGTCTCGCTCGCGCTGATCGCGTCGGTCTGCATCGGCGAAGACTTCGCCGCGGGTGAGGTCGCGTTCATCATGCAACTCGGCGGTCTTCTCGAAGAGCTGACCGTCGCCCGCGCCCGCGCAGGCATCGAAAAGCTCGTCCACCTGACGCCGCAGACCGCGCGCGTCATCTTGGGCGGAAAGGAAACGGCCGTCCCCGCCGAGGCCGTCAAGGTCGGCGACCTGCTGCGCGTGCTGTCCGGCGAGACCATCCCCGTCGACGGAGAGATCGTATCGGGGCAGACGTCCGTGAATCAGGCTGTCATGACGGGTGAATCGCTGCCGGTCGACAAGGGAGTCGGCGACGAGGTGTCCTCCGGCACAGTCAACCAGTTCGGTGCTTTCGAGATGAAGGCCACAAAGGTCGGCGAGGACAGCTCCGTCCAGCGCATGATCCGCCTTGTCCAGTCCGCCGACGCGGGCAAAGCCAAAATCGTCCGCCTTGCCGACCGCTGGGCGGCATGGATCGTCGTCATCGCGCTGACTGCCGCGGCGCTGACATGGATGATTTCCGGTGAGATCATCCGCGCGGTGACGATTCTGGTCGTCTTCTGCCCCTGCGCGCTTGTGTTGGCAACACCGACTGCCATCATGGCCGCCATCGGCAACGCGACGAAGCACGGCTTCCTCGTCCGCGAGGGCAACGCGCTCGAGCGCCTCGCCGCCGTGAAGAAGATCACTTTCGACAAGACCGGCACGCTGACCTACGGCACGCCGAGGGTCGTCCTGGTGCACAGCGCACTGCCCTCCCTCTCCGATCACGAGCTCTACCGCCTCTGCGCCGCAGCGGAGCACTATTCCGAGCACCCGCTCGGCAAGGCCATCACCCGCTGCTGCCAGCAGGAGATGGGCGAAATACCGGTCGAGGCCGAAGTTTCCCAGATGGTGCCAGGGCGCGGCGTGGGCAGCGACATCGCCGTGGACGCCGCGGATATCGCGCTCGTCGATGACGAGGTCAAGGAACTGCCGCACCTCATTGCGCTCTCCAAGCGCATGATGCGCACCATCAAGCTCAATATAACATTCTCGCTCACGCTCAACTTCATCGCCATCGTGCTCGCCATCACCGACACACTGAACCCTGTTGTCGGTGCGCTGGTCCATAACGCAGGCAGCGTGCTTGTCATCACAAACTCGGCCCTACTGCTAAAATGGAGGCAAACCGCCTCGCAGAGTTTCGCGTCCGCAGACGCGAAATCTGTTTGATCGTAAATTCCGACGACAGGCGCGTTGGAATTTACTCTTTGCGCGGAGCGCGTGTCGCAGCCGCGCCGCGAGCGGCAAGGCACAAAGCGCAGCGAATCCTTTTCAAAAAGAGTGGATTGCAAAATTGCAATCCACTCTTTTTGATTTTCTTTTACTTTCTGCGCCACACCGAGGGCATCAGGAGTACGAGCAGGGGCATGATCTCAAGCCTGCCGAGCAGCATGATGGCGCTCATCGTGAGCTTGCTGATGCCGGAGAGGAAGCCGAAGTTGCACGTCGGTCCCACTGCGCCAAGGCCCGGGCCCACGTTGCTGATGGCCGTGAGCGAGGCGGTGAACGCCGCGGTAAAGTCGATGTTGTCAAGCGACAAAATCAGCGTGCCGAGCAGCAAAATCGCGATATAGGCGAAGAAGAAGACCGAAACGGACGAGACGGTCTCCTCCGTCACGCGATGTCCGTCGAGCGTGATGGGGCGCACCTCGCGCGAGTGCATCACGCGCCGCAGATCACGCCGCAGCGCCTTGCACAAAAGCACGATGCGCGAGACCTTGACGCCGCCCGCCGTAGAGCCCGCGCAGCCGCCGAAAAACATCACCAGCACGAGGATACAGCGGCAGAACTGCGGCCAGAGGTCAAAATCCTCCGTGCAGTAGCCGGTCGTTGAAATGAGCGTTGTGACCTGAAAGGCCGCATTCTCGATGGCCGAGCCGATGTCGCGCCCCGTGCGCACGATCAGGTCCGCCGCGATCATCGCCGACGCGCCGACCACGACCAGCGAGTAAACGCGCAGCTCCTCGCTCTTGAGCGCCTCGCGGAAGCGGCGCGTCACGCAGAGGTAGAGGAGCGTAAACTTCACGCTTGCGGCAAACATGAAGAAAATGAGGATCCAGTTGACAAGATGCGACTGATAATACGCGATGCTCGCATCCCGGATGGAAAAGCCACCGGTAGAAATCGTCGTCAGCGCCGTGGTGATCGCATCGAACAGCGGTAGGCCCGCAATGTGCAGCAGCAGCGCCTCGGCCACGGTGAGCGCGATATAGATGCGGTACAGGATGCGCGCCGTCTCACCCGTGCGGGGGCGGAGCTTTGTGCTGATGGGGCCGGGGGATTCCGCTTTCATCAGGTTCACGCTGCCCTCACTGAGCTTGGGCAGCAGCGCCAGCATCAAAACGAGGATGCCCATGCCGCCCATCCACTGCGTGAGCGCGCGCCAGAATTGGATGCCCCGCGGCAGCGACGCAGGCGACGGGAAGATGGACGCGCCGGTCGTCGTCAGGCCGGAGACGGTCTCGAAAATGGCGTCGATAAAGCTGCAGCTGCCGCTGAAAAAGTACGGCAGCGCGCCGAACACGCTCAGCGCGATCCAGCACAGCGCCACGCAGACGAAGCCGTCGCGCGGCTGAAGTCTTGTGTTGTCCGCGCGGATGAGCGAAAGCAGCACTCCCACGCCGCCGCAGATAAGCAGCGCATACAGGAACGCCCGCTGATCCGGCCCTCCGCCGAACACGCTCAGCAGCAGCGGCGGGATCATACAAAGCGCCTCGATACAGAGAATGACGCCCACGATTCTGAGAATAAGATTTTGGTTCATAATGAAACTTCCTTGCCGCAAGCAGCCGGCACATCAGCCGAGAATATCGTTGAGGTCCTGCAAAAAGAGCTTTTTCGCCACCACGATCACGCGGTCGCCCGCATGGATCTGGGAATGGCCGTTCGGGATCTCCATCCGGCCGTTGTGCACGATGGCCGCAACGAGCAGGCCGTTTCGAAAATGCAGGTCGCTGAGCGGCCGGTCGAGAAAGTGCGTGGCACTCGTCGCGGTGAATTCGACCGCCTCGATCGCGCCACCGAGGATATAGTGCAGGCTCTCCACCGCGCTGCCCTGCGAGTTGGCAAGGCCGCGGACGTAACTTGAGATCTGGCTTGCAATGATGGCCTTGGGCGAGATGACCGTGTCGAGGCCCGTGAGGTTCACGATGTCGAGATACCCCATGCGCGACATCTTCGGCACGACCTTCTTCACGCCGTAGCGCTTCGCCGTGAGCGCCATAAGGAGGTTTTCCTCATCGCGGTCCGTCACGGCGATGAACGCATCGCAGTGGAAGATACCCTCGGACTCAAGCAGGTCGTGATTCGTGCCGTCGCCGTGGATGACGGTGACTTTCGGCAGCTTTTCCGCGAGCATGAGACATTTGGCCTCGTCCTTTTCCACGATCGTCACGTGCGTGCCGACATCGGTGAGCACCCAGGCAAGGTACTGTGCGAGGCGGCTGCCGCCAAGGATGCTCACGCGGCGAATGGGCGCCATGGCCCTGCCCATCGAGCGCAGCACGAGCGTCGTCTCCGCGGGCGTGCCCATGACGTACACTCGGACGCCCGTCAGCGGGACGAACGCGCCGATCGG
>ERZ1023639.439-NODE-439-length-13527-cov-6.882942_pt1 | contig 13527 bp, 13 predicted proteins | sample MGYA00380334_ERZ1023639 | MGnify/ENA primary metagenome ERZ1023639 (study PRJEB33179, sample SAMN07448971) | human gut metagenome | biome: Human-gut; feature: Human associated habitat; material: Faeces | host: Homo sapiens | place: India: Bhopal | collected...
GGGGCCAGTCTCTCACGTGAGAGAATGGCCCCCTTTCCCGTGCAGCGCCAAAGGCGCTGCCACCCCTCCGCGCGACGCGCGGAAAAGAGGGCCGAGGCCTTACGCCTCGTCATCCTCCTCATGCTCTGTGAGCGCCATGGAGATCACGCTGTCTCCCTCTTCCTTAAAGCGCATGACGATCACGCCCTGCGTGGCTCTGCCCGTCGTACGGATCGCCTCGACCGGTGTGCGGATGAGGATACCCGCGCGCGTGACGAGCAGCAGATCCTCGCTGCCGTCCACGACCTTGACGCCGACGATGCCGCCGGTCTTCTCGGTCACCATATAGTTCTTGATGCCGAGGCCGCCGCGGTTCGTGATGCGGTACTCCTCGACCGGCGTTTTCTTGCCGTAGCCCTTTTCGGTGATGGTCAGGACTTCCTTGCCCTCCTGGGCGCGGGCGGCGCCGACGACATAGTCGCCCTCGCGCAGCTTGATACCGCGCACGCCGACCGCCGTGCGGCCCATCGCACGGACATCGGTCTCGTCAAAGACGACCGCCATACCGTCATGCGTGGCGATCAAAATCTTCTGCTCGCCGTCCGTCTCGCGCACGCTCACCAGCTCGTCGCCCTCATCGAGGTTCAGCGCGCGGATGCCGTTGTTGCGCAGATTCTTGAGCGTTTCGACCGGCAATCTCTTCACCGTGCCGTTGCGCGTGACCATGGTGAGGAACAGATTCTCGGCGTTCAGGTCGCGGAAGTGGATCATCGCCTGCACGCGCTCGCCTGTCTCCACCTGAATGATGTTGACGATGTTCGTGCCCTTGGCAGCCTTGCCGCTCTCGGGGATCTGATAGCCCTTCTTGCGGTACACCTTGCCGGTGTCCGTAAAGAAGAGAATATAGTCGTGGGTCGAGGCGGTGAACACGTCGACCACCGTGTCCTCGTCACGGGTGGTGATGCCCTTCTTGCCCATGCCGCCCTTACTCTGCGCGGTGTATTCGCTCGCGCTCGTGCGCTTGATGTAGCCGTTGCGGGTCAGGGTGAAGACGCACTGCTCCTCCTCGATGAGGTCTTCAATGTCGATCTCGTCCTCGACCTCCTGAATTTCGGTCTTGCGCGTATCGCCATACTTGTCGCGAATTTCGATGAGCTCGTCCTTGAGGACGCCCTTGAGCATCGTCTCGTTGGAGAGAAGCTCGACAAAGTAGGCGATCTTCTTTTCCAGCTCGTCAAACTCGTTCTGGAGCTTTTCGCGGTCGAGGCCCTGCAAGGCCTTCAGGCGCATATCGAGAATGGCCTGCGCCTGCACGTCGGAGAGCGAGAAGCGTTCCATCAGCTTTTCCTTCGCGTCGTCGTAGCTCGTGCGGATGATGTGAATGACCTCGTCGATGTTGTCCTGCGCGATCAGTAAGCCCTGTAACAGGTGCTCGCGCTCGCGCGCCTTTTTGAGGTCATACTGCGTTCTGCGCGTGATGAGCTCTTCCTGGAAGGTAAGATACTCGTCGATGATATGGCGCAGGGACAGAATTTTCGGCTGCTTCTGGTTGTCGACGAGCGCCAGCATGTTGATGGCAAAGCTCGTCTGAAGCTGCGTCTGGGCGAACAGGCGGTTCAGGACCACCTGCGGGTTCGCGTCATGCTTGACTTCAATGACAATGCGCATGCCCGTGCGGTCGGTCTCGTCGCGGATGTCGGAAATGCCCTCCAAACGCTTGTCGTTCACCTGGTCTGCCATGTTCTTGATGAGCATGCGCTTGTTCACTTGATACGGAAGCTCGGTGACGATGATGCGCGTGCGGTCGCGGCCGAATTCTTCAAATTCCGTGCGGGCGCGCAGGATGATCTTGCCGCGGCCCGTGGCGTAAGCCGCGCGGATGCCGCTGCGGCCCATGATGATGCCCTTGGTCGGGAAGTCGGGACCCGTGACGTGCTGCATCAGGTCGTAAAGCGTCGCCTCCGGGTTATCGAGCACACAGACGCAGGCGTTGATGACCTCCGTGAGGTTGTGCGGCGGGATGTTCGTCGCCATACCGACGGCGATACCGGAAGAACCGTTGACCAGCAGGTTCGGGAAGCGCGCGGGCAGCACGCGGGGCTCCTTGCGGCTCTCATCGAAGTTCGGATCCCAGTCGACGGTTTCCTTGTCGATGTCGCGCAGCATTTCGTTCGCGATCTTCGACATTCTGGCCTCGGTGTATCGGTAGGCAGCCGGAGGGTCGCCATCGATCGAGCCGAAGTTGCCGTGGCCATCGACGAGCATATAGCGCATGGAGAAGTCCTGCGCGAGACGCACGAGCGCGTCGTACACCGACGCGTCGCCGTGCGGATGATAGCGGCCCAGCACGTCGCCGACGCAGGTCGCCGACTTTTTGAAGGGCTTGTCGCTCGTGAGGCCGTCTTCATACATGGCGTACAGGATGCGGCGATGGACGGGCTTCAGGCCGTCGCGCACATCGGGCAGCGCGCGCCCGACGATGACCGACATCGCGTATTCGATGTAGGAGGACTGCATTTCGTGCACGAGCTCGCTCTGCACGATCTTTTGGTTGGGGAATTGAATGTCTTCGGGTTTGTAATCCACGTTTTTGTGTGCCATTTTCTTCGTCCTCCTCTCTTAAAAGTCCAGATTGACCGCGTATTTCGCGTTCTGTTCGATGAATTCCTTGCGCGGCTCGACCTTCTCGCCCATGAGCACCGTGAACGTCTCGTCGGCGAGCACCGCGTCCTCGAGCGTGATGCGCTTGAGCGTGCGCTTTTCGGGGTCCATGGTCGTCTCCCACAGCTCGTGCGGGTTCATTTCACCAAGGCCCTTGAAACGCGAAATGTCGACCTTCGCGTTCGGATTGTCGCCGCGCAGCTCGGCGGAGTATTGATCGCGCTCCTCCGGCGTGAAGGCAAGTCGCGTCGTCTTGCCGCGCGTCAGCTTGAAAAGCGGCGGCACGGCCGCGTAAACATAGCCGTTTTCGATGAGCGGGCGCATATAGCGGAAGAAGAACGTCAGCAGCAGCGTCCGGATGTGCGAGCCATCGACATCGGCATCCGCCATGATGATGACCTTGTGATAGCGGAGCTTATTGATATCGAAATCCTCGCCAAGGCCGGCGCCGAGCGCGATGATGACGGGCTGGAGCTTGTCGTTGCCGTAAATTTTGTCGGCGCGGACCTTTTCCACGTTGAGCATCTTGCCCCAGAGCGGCAAAATCGCCTGGAAGCGCGAGTCGCGTCCCTGCGTGGCGCTGCCGCCTGCCGAGTCGCCCTCTACGATGTAGAGTTCGGTGAGCTCGGGGTTATTTTCGTTGCAGTCGCGCAGCTTGTCGGGCATCGCCGCGCCGCCGAGGGCGCTCTTGCGGCGGATGGACTCGCGCGCCTTGCGCGCGGCCTCGCGCGCGCGGTTGGCGGTCATGGCCTTATCTAAGATCGTGCGCGCCACGACGGGGTTTTCCTCAAGGAACTGCATCAGCTTGTCAGACACCAGACCGTCGACCAGCGTGCGGATCTCGCTGTTGCCGAGCTTTGCCTTTGTCTGGCCTTCGAACTGCGCGTTCGTGAGCTTGACGGAAATGACGCAGGTAAGGCCCTCGCGGCAGTCTTCGCCGCTTACTTTGTCGCCCTCTTTGATGATGCCGTTTTTAATGCCGTAGGCGTTCAGCACGCGCGTGAGCGCGGCCTTGAAGCCGGTCTCGTGCATGCCGCCCTCGGGCGTGTGGACGTTGTTGGCGAACGACAGGATATTTTCCTGATAGCCGTCGTCATACTGGAGCGCCAATTCTGCGAACGAATCGCCCTTCATGCCGCTCATGTAGATGACGTTATTGTGCAGCGGCTCTTTCTTCTTGTTGAGCCACGTGACGAATTCGCGGATACCGCCCTCGTAGCACATCGAGTCACGGCGCTCGCTCTCGGGCTTTTCTTCACTCTCAAGGCGCTTATCCTCGATCGTGATGCGAAGGCCCGCGTTCAAAAATGCCTCCTCGCGCATGCGGGTGTGCAGCGTTTCGTAGGAGTATTCCAGCTCTTCGAACATCTCGGGATCGGGCTTGAAGGTGACGGTCGTGCCCGTGTGGTCGGTCGAGCCGATGATCGTCATCTCCTGCGTGATCTTGCCGCGGGAGAATTTCATCTCGTAGATGTTGCCGTTTTTGTGGACCTGTACCGTCAGCCATTCAGACAGCGCGTTGACAACGCTCGCGCCGACGCCGTGCAGACCGCCGGAGACCTTGTAGCCTCCGCCGCCGAACTTGCCGCCCGCGTGCAGCACGGTGTAGACGACCTCAAGCGCGGGGCGGCCCGTCTGCGCCTGAATGTCGACCGGAATGCCGCGGCCGTTATCCACAACGGTGATGGTGTTGCCCTCGTTGATCGTCACTTGAATTTCCGTGCAGTAGCCTGCAAGCGCTTCGTCGATGGAGTTATCCACAATTTCGTAGACAAGGTGGTGCAGGCCGCTTACCGACGTTGAGCCGATGTACATGCCCGGGCGCTTGCGCACCGCCTCCAGTCCTTCGAGCACCTGGATCTCTGAGGCGTTATAGTCGTTGTTTTCATCCACCGCCGTGGATTGCAGGATCTCATTTTCTGCCATTTGGGTTCTCCTTTCGTCATCAGGCAGGAAGAACCGGGTCGGAGCCCTTTCCGGCCCGTTTCTCCCTGCCTCGAGCACTATTTTGATGGGAAAGCCGCTTACATCGCGGCTGTTGTTTTCTTTTTTCTGATCAAGCAGTAAATGCCGTACACCAGCGCCTGACTCATTAGGTACAGGAACAAAATGCCCGTGACCATTGAAACAGGTATTTCTGCGCATTCGCTACAAAACTGCCACGCTGCCTCACACGCAAGATAAAAGAGCGCTGATACCGTCAGTGTGCTCCGGACTATCCACTTGTCGCCCGTTTCCGCTTTGCGCTGCCACGTGAAATACACCGCCAGCAACGTGAAAAAGCCGAGCGCGATGGGCAGTATCCAGCGCTCATCATGGGCAAGGGAAAAGGGACTTGCCAGCATTGTCAAAGCAACTGGGATCTTCATGTCTGCTCCTCCATTCTCTTTTGCAGTGTTTGGCTCGAAAGCTCGGATAAATAAACCAATTGCGGGTGATACGGGTGGTCGCACACTAAAAACGACTTGGGAATGTCCTCGCAGGCGTCGATGACTAAGCTCTCATCCTCCGCCCGGCGGAGAAATTCTGACGTCCTTTTCGATTGCGACGTGATCTCGAGATCAAAGACGCCGATGATGTGCTTTTCTGACAGCATGACATTGTTGCCGATGTGCAGGTACATGGTACCTCCTCAGATATCGCGCCCAAGGGGCGCGGGGTGGTCTCCCATTGGCATGGGAGTGCGCAGTCAAAGGGGGTATTCTCTTTCCAAAGAGAATACCCCCTTTGGAACCCCAAGAGAAATGCGAGGGGAGTCCCCCTCGACCCCCGACATTGCGGGATTGCAGCTTGAAGAGCTGCACGAGCTGCGCAATGTAAGTGCGGTGTACATGGCTTCGCCATGAATCTTCTGCGAGTCGTCACCACTCTCAACCGCGCCTTACTATCGTGAGGCGCGAGTGACGTTTGCTTGGCGGCAGACTGCGTGCGGAATGCGGCATTGCTGCGCTCGCCGCATTGATGAGACTGGTGATAGACGGAAATTAGTCTGCACTTCTACAAGATCAGCAGAGCGGCAGCGGATAATAGAAGCAAACCAAATCGTATAGCAACTTCAACGCGGCAACGCCGCGCGCAGACATTTCCATTCCGGAGGCATAAAGGCCGTTCAAGCCCGAGACTGCCAATCTAAACGCCTTTCTTTTGGACGGTCACACCGCCCGTTTTCTTTCTCGGGAAAGAAAATGGGGGGTGTGGTCTTGCCGCCCGCAGGCGGCATCTCCCAGCCGCATAGGTGCGGCTAAACTACCGCTCCCTGCGAGATATGGAACACTTTTCCACTCAAAAGTGTCCCCAACCGATCCTCTTCACAGCACGTGATAAACACCTGCCCGCCAAGGATGCGGTTGAGCACATATTCCTGCCGCCGTGGGTCCAGCTCGGACAGCACGTCGTCGAGCAACAGCAGCGGTGTGCGGGATGTGATCTCGCGGTAAATCTCCCGCTCGGCGAGCTTGAACGCCAGCGCCGCCGTGCGGGTCTGGCCCTGAGACGAAAACTGCCTTGCGTTCACGCCGCCGATCGTCACGGCGATATCGTCCTTATGCGGGCCGGAAAGGCACATTCTTGATGCCCGTTCCGCCGCCGCGTGCGATGCCTGATGCGCGCGCAGCTGGTCGTAAATCGTTTCAATTGGCGCGAGCGGGTCTGAAATGGTCGAAACCGTCTGGTATTCGACGCCCAGCTCTTCCCTGCCGCCGGAGCATTCGCGGTGCGCGATGCCCGCATATTCCTTCAATCGCTCGCAGAACCGCGCACGGTAGTAGATGATGACCGCGCCGCTCTGCGCCATGCGCAGGTCAAATTCCGGCAAAGTATCAAGAAGCGACGGATACTCTTCGCTGTCGCGCAGAATGCGCGTTTTGTGCTCATAGGCGCGGTGATAGTCGCTGAGCGCCTGCGCGTAGCGCGCGCGAAGCTGGCAGAGCGCGTCGTCCATGAACTTGCGCCGCGCCGCCGCGCCGTCGCGGATCAGCAATAAATCCTCCGGACAGAAGTAGACCGCGCCGAGCACGTCGCTGAGGTCGCTCCCCTTTTTCACGGGCACCTTATTGATGAGAATTTTTCGTCTTCTCCCCGCGGCGAGCGCGATCTCGAGCAGAAAATCTCGGTTGCGCGCAAACGTGTTCGCCTTGATGCTGCATTCGCTCTTGCCGAACGAAATGAGCTCTTTTTCCGCCCTCGCGCGCGGCGAACGGGCAGACGAGAGATAGACGATGGCTTCCAAGAGGTTCGTCTTTCCCTGCGCGTTCTCACCGACGATGACGTTGCAGTCCGGCGCGAACGTGACATTCAGCGCGTCGTAATTGCGAAAGTTCCGCAGCGCCAACGCGTCAATTCGCATAGGAGACCGTCAGCTCTTTGCCGTCGAAGGCGACCGTGTCGCCCGGGCGGATCTTCTTGCCGCGCATCGTGCAGACCTCTCCGTTGACCGAAACGTCGCCGTTCTGGATGACGATCTTCGCCTCGCCGCCCGTGCCGACTAAATTCGCCAGCTTCAAGAGGTCCTGCAATTTGATAAATTCCGTGGTGATGGTAATGTCAGTCATAAAAAGTCCTTTACAAAGCGATTCCTGTCAGAAATCGTTGTACCATTTTATACGATATGGATTCAGTTTTTTCTCAATTTGCCTTCAGGCGCACGGGCAGCACCATGTAGAGGAAGTTCTCTTCGCCCTCGACGGGAACAATGATGGCCGGCGAAATGCCGGTGTTGAGCTCCATTCTCACGGTGTCGGCGGGCGCGTAGCGCAGCGCGTCCATCAGATAACGGTTGTTGAAGCCAATCTCAAGCCCTTGACCGTCGCCCGCGATGCGGCAGACGTCCTTTGCGTCGCCGTTGGCGGTCTTGGCGGACATCGTCACCTTGTCCTCGCCGAACTGGCAGCGCACGGGGCTCTTGAGCTTTTCACTGATGACGACGCTCACGCGCTCGAGGCTCTGAAGCATCGTCTTCGTGTCGACGACGACGTTGATGGGGTTTCTGCGCGGGATGGCGTTCTTATAATCGAGGAATTCACCCTCTAAGCGGCGGCAGATGAGCTCGGTCTCACCGACCTCGAAGAGAATATGGCGCTGGCCGAGCGTGATGGTCACGACCTCGTCGATCTCCTCGCAGATGCGCTCGACCTCATTGAGCGCCGTGCCGGGCGCGACGAACGAGAACGCGCCGCCCTCGATCTTTTCAAGTGCTTCCTTGCGAAGCGCAAGACGGAAGCCGTCGACGGAGACGACGGTCAGCCCCTCGGCAGATACCTCGAACAGCGAGCCCATGTGCACGGGGCGCGCCTCGTTCGTCGAAACGGCGAAGCTCGTCTGCTGGATCATGGACTTGAGCGTCTTTTCGGCGATCTGGACGGCGTATTTCTCCTCGACCTCGGGCAGCTCGGGGAAATCGGCGGCGGAGAGGCCCATGATGTCGAAATCCGCGTCGCCGCAGGTCAGGTGGATCAAAAATTTGTCGTTTGCGGTGAAGGTCACGACGTCGTCGGGCAGTCTTCTTAATATCTCGCCGATCAGGCGCGCGTTGACGACCAGCTCGCCGGACTCCTCGACCTCGGCGGCAAACTTCGTGCGGATGCCGGTCTGCATATTGTAGCCCGAAACGGTCAGGATCTCGCCGCCGCAGGTCAGCAGCAGTCCTTCGAGCGCAGGGATGGAGCTTTTCGCCGCGACGGCGCGGGAGGCGGTATTGACTGCATTTTGCAGCAGCAGCTTTTCGCAGGAGAATTTCATAGCGGCGTTCCTTTCGTAAAACAGGTGATTTTTTCTCTTTTGGAAAAGAAAAAGGATAGTTTTTAGAAATAGCAGCAGTAGGGGCGCAAAAATGTGGAAAACCCAATTTTAGCCCGAAATGGCAAGGAAAATTTATCCCTCACGGGTTGTTGAAAAGTTCTATCACTTTCCACACCCAAAATTTTGAAAAAATGTTTCCACAGCTTCCCTCTGCACAACCCTGTGGATAATGTGGAAAACTTTGTTATCTCTTGGAGTTGATGTTAATAGTGATCTCTTTGATCGTCTGGTTGAAGACGGGATCGGATTTCATCTTCTTTTCGATCTGCTCGAGCGAGTGGAGCACGGTCGTATGGTCGCGCTTGCCAAACTCGCGGCCGATATCGGGCGTCGACAGATTCGTCATGCGGCGCACGAGGTACATCGCGGCCTGACGGGCGTTGACGGCCTCGCGGCTTCGAGACGGGCCCTTGATGTCCTCTTCGTCGATGCCAAAGTAGCGCGACGTTTCGGTGATGATCATCGCCGCCGTGGGGGCGAGATTCGCGTTCTTTTTCATAAAGTCCTCGACCGCGCGGTGCGCGGCGTCGGCATCCATCTCGCGTCCGATGAGATCGCGATAGGCGAGAATCTTGTTCATCGTGCCCTCGAGCTGGCGGACGTTGGACGTGACATTCTCGGCGATGTACTTGGCGATGTCGTCGTCGATGACGGTGCCCCACTGCGCAGCCTTGTTCTTCACGATGGCAAGGCGCGTTTCAAAATCGGGCGGCTGCACATCGACAAGTAAGCCCCACTCAAAGCGCGTGCGCAGGCGGTCGTCTAAAAGGTGCATGTCAGAGGGAGGTCTATCGGAGGTCAGGACGATCTGGCGTCCGGCCTCGTAGAGCGTGTTGAACGTATGGAAAAATTCGTTCTGCACCTGCTCCTTGCCCGCGACGAACTGCACGTCGTCCACGAGCAGCAGGTCCGCGTCGCGGTACTTCGCGCGGAACTCGCTGCCGCGGCCCGCGCGCACGAGCTCAATGAATTCGTTGATGAAATCATCGCCCTTGATGTAGATGATCTTCGCCGACGGGCGCGTCGTGCGGATCTGATGAGCGATGGCGTAGATCAGGTGCGTTTTGCCAAGGCCGGAGTCGCCGTAGATAAATAGCGGGTTGTAGTGCCCCACGCCGTCGGCCACGGCGCGCGCGGCGGCATAGGCCATCTTGTTCGATTCGCCGACGACGAACGTGTCGAACGTGAATTCGCCGGAATCGAGCAGCGCGGTGGACTTTTTGACCTCAGGCTCGAAAAGGGCGGTGCTCTCCGCGGTGGAGAGGAGCTTGACGTCGAAATCGGCGGAGTAAATGTCCCGCAGGGAATCCTTGATGCGGTCAGAGAACATGGATTCGATCGTGCTGCGCTTAAAATCGTTCGGGCAGTGGAGGTACAGCGTGCGGTCCTTGATGGACACGGCCTCCACCTCGTCGAACCACGTGGAGATGGTCGTCTCGGACAAGTCCTGACTGAGGCGGGAGAGAACGATCTTCCAGATGTCTGCAACAGAGTTCACGGAAGCGCTCCTTTCTTTCTTTGGAATAAACGGCTGTGACAGCCGAAAATTTACTCCCTACATTATACCAAAAAACGCGCGCGAACGCAACACATATTCTAAATATAAAACGCTGTTTTTTGCAGTGCAAAAGCCCTGAAAAACAGGCAAAAGGACACAAGAGATAGTTGCATGTTTCGATACGCGCCACAAGGTTTTGCGGGAAATGGAAATATGCACCGATTTTTGTATTTTTGGTTGACAGAATGCGGCAAAACCGATATAATACTCCCCGTATGCCGCATCAATACGGCACTATTTTTATCAACTGCGGTCCGCGGGGAGCTTTCTCCGCCCGCCGTCGAGTAAGTGCAGCGCCTCAAAAAGGGGTGCTGCCGGTAAAATTTTTTCAGGAGGTAAAACGAAATGGCTACTTCTCGCACCTATCAGCCCAAGAAGCTCCAGCGCTCCAAGGAGCACGGCTTCCGCAAGAGAATGTCCACTGCCAACGGCCGCAAGGTTATCGCCCGCCGTCGTGCACGCGGCCGCGCCCGTCTGACCCACTAAAGCGGGAGCAACTTGCGTATCGTATGCTACACATGAAACAATGAGGGACGGCCGATGAGAATGTGTTTCGATCGCCGTCCCTTGCAGGCTATGCGGAGAAATCCGCAAAAGCAGGGAGATCACGCGTGAAAAGCACCACCACCGTCAAGGAAAATTACGAATTCCGCCGGATGTATGCCAAGGGCAAGTCCGGTGTTTCGTCCTGCCTTGTGGTGTATTACCGGAAAAACCGGCTGGGGCACAACCGCCTCGGCGTCACGGTCAGCACCAAGCTCGGCCACGCCGTCGTGCGCAACCGCGTCCGCCGCCGCATCCGCGAAATTTTCCGCCTGAGCCAGGGGAAGATGAAGCAGGGCTACGACTGCATCGTCGTCGCCCGCACAAGGGCCGCCCACGCGGACTACTGGGAGCTCAAGCGCGCGTTTGAAAAAACGTGCAAAAAGCTCGATTTGTGGGAGACGCAGGCATGAAACGCTTTCTGCTGTTTCTCATCCGGTTTTACCGCAGGGCAATCTCACCCTACCGTCCCCCCTGCTGCCGCTTTCTCCCCACGTGCTCTCAATACGCGCTCGAAGCGATCGAGAAGTACGGGGCGGTCAAGGGCGGCTGGCTTGCCTTCAAGCGTATCATGCGGTGCCATCCGTTCTACAAGGGCGGAAAAATCTACGACCCGGTCCCGTGACCGAACCTAAAACCACGGAGGAAACCGAAGAATGTCAACCATCGGCTACTACATTTGCGTTCCCTTCGCCTGGGTCCTGCGCACCTTCTATGAGCTGACCGGCTCCTACGGCTGGGCTCTCGTGCTCTTCACGATCGTCGTGAAGCTCATCACGCTGCCCTTCCAGATGAAGTCGAAAAAGAGCATGATGCGCATGAATCTCTTCCAGCCCAAGATCAAAGAGATCCAGACGAAATATGCCAACAATCCCCAGAAAATGAACGATGAGATCCAGATGCTCTACGCCAAGGAGGGGGTCAACCCCATGAGCGGCTGCCTCTGGAGCTTCCTGCCCTTCCCCATCCTCATCGCTCTGTATTCCATCATCCGTCAGCCTCTCAGCCGCTTCATGATGCTCTCCAAGGACGTCGTGACGGAGATCACGACCCTTGCCACCACTCTGGGCTACAATGCCGAGCTCGTGCGCAAGGGCTATGAGGAGATCGGCCTTGCCAAGTTCATTTCCGACAACTTTGCGGATTTTTCCGGCAAGTTTGACGGTCTTCTCAACGTGAACTACAATTTCCTCGGCCTTGACCTCACGGTCATGCCGGGGGATGTGTGGAAGGATTTCTTCACCGGCGGCTGGCCCGTGATCGGCGTTGTGCTGATCCCGTTCATTTCCGGTGCTTTGAGCTTCCTGCAGTCCAAGGTCTCCATGTCCGGCAACGTCGCCGCTGAGGGCAACGACGCCGCGGCCCGCTCCAACCGCATGATAATGTGGATGATGCCGCTCATGTCGCTGTGGATCGGCTTTACACTGCCCGCGGCTCTCGGCGTCTACTGGATCGTCAACTCGCTGCTCTACGCCATCCAGGAAAAGGTTCTGACCAAGTACTATAAGAGCCACATGGAGGACGAGCTCAGCGAGAAGGAAAAGCAGAAGCGCGATGACCGTCTGCGCCGCATGGAAGCCGCCCGCGAGCAGCAGCGTAAGATCGCCGCCGAGGAGGCGGAAAAGAAGACGCTGAAGGAAAAGCGTGCAGAAAAGCAGGCTGCCAAGGCCACAAAAAAGAAAAATTCCACGAACGAAAGCGGACGCGTCGGCGACCGCCCCTATGCCCGCGGCCGTTCCTACGACCCCGAGCACTACGGAGAATAATTGTAAGGAGCTTGTCTGAATGATCAAGTTTATTGACGTAACGGGCAAGACGGAGGACGAGGCGATCCAGAGCGCGCTCGCGCAGCTGAAGATGGACAGAGACGACGTTTCTGTTGAAATTCTTGAGCGCGCGAAAGCCGGATTCCTCGGCATCGGCAGCGCGCCCGCGCGCGTTCGCGTGAGCTATGACGACGGCAAGGCCGAAGAGGTCAAGCCGGTGGAAAAGCCTGCCGCACCCAAGCCCGAAAAGAAAGTTGAACCCGCTTCTGCGCCCAAGGCCGTGCCCATGTACGCGCCCGAGGTTTTGCAGAAGAAAGAACCCCGCGCCGCCAAGGAAGAGCGCAGCGGCCGTCCGGCGCGCGAAGACCGCCGCGAGAATCGCGCTCCCCGCGCTGAGCGCGCGGAGCGTCCCGCCCCGCAGCCCAAGCCCATTGTCGACCTCGGCGAAGAGTGCTACGACGAGAAGAGCGAGCAGATCCGCGCGTTCCTCAAGGGTCTGCTTGAGCACCTGGACTCCGCCGCTGAGGTCAAGGTCTACGAGAGTGAGAAGGGCCGCTACAAGGTCTTCCTCGAGGGCGAAAAGCTCGGCGCGCTGATCGGCCGCCGCGGCGAAACGCTCGACGCCATCCAGCAGTTGACGAACTACAGCATCAACCGCGGCAGCGAGAAGAACCGCGCCCGCGTGCAGGTCGATGCGGAAAATTACCGCGAAAAGCGCGAGCAGAGCCTTGAGCGCCTGGCGGAAAAGGTCGCCGGCAAGGTGACGAAGTACCGCCGCAATGTCACCCTCGAGCCCATGAACGCCTACGAGCGCCACGTCATCCACACCGCGCTCCAGGATACGCCGAGTGTGACGACGTTCTCCATCGGCACCGAGCCGAATCGTCGTGTGGTCGTTTCGTACGATCGCACCAAGGCGTGAGTGATTTCCACATTCTGTGGAGAAATAGGGCCCCCTGCAAGCAGGGGGGCGCGAATAAAAGGGGGATACTCTCTTTCACGAAAGAGAGTATCCCCCTTTTGATCCCCCGAGAGAAAGGTTTTAAATTGGCAGTCTCGGGCTCGAATGGCCTTTGTGCCTCCGGAATGGGAATGCCTGCGCGCGGCGTTGCCGCGTTGGGTGTTGATAGACGATTTGATTTGCTTCTATCATCCGCTGCCGCTCTGCCGATCTTGTAGAAGTGCAGACTAATTTCCGTCTATCACCAGTCTCATCAATGCGGC